>Ga0172370_10000385_pt1 | contig 70201 bp, 62 predicted proteins | sample LakKiv5m_FD_114538 | JGI IMG/M metagenome (GOLD analysis project Ga0172370, IMG submission 114538) | Freshwater microbial communities from Kabuno Bay, South-Kivu, Congo - kab_022012_11.5m | ecosystem: Environmental > Aquatic > Freshwater > Lake | place: Democratic Republic of the Congo... | reverse complement strand
ATCGAATGGGATGGCGCAAATAATTTTGGAGCAACGGTTAGTTCGGGTATCTATTTTATCCAGATGGATTGTCCCGAGTATCATGCATTGATAAAGTGCGTATTGAATCGCTGATAAGATAAATAGAGATTAATTTAGAAAAGCCCGCATCTTCCTTTTTTATGATGTGGGCTTTTTTTTCCCGATTTGCCGACTTATATTTTACAAGGAAAAATGAAGAGGATAAAATGAGAAAATTTGCAGTTGTGATGTGTGGAATAATTCTTTTTCAGTATTTATCAGCGGCGCCGATCGTCAAACCGGGATATAAATATCTGCCGGATCAGGTTGTCGTTAAACTGACTAAGGGAACTACCAGTGTTCAATCCGTTACGAGTCTGGCCCCGGATATCAATGTGGCTAAGAGGGTGCCGGAGGCAGTCCAGCAGTTGGTTGACACACGTCGATTAAAATCTCCTCAGAAGGCCAGAGACTTAGGACTCGATCGCATCTTTATAGTCCAGGTTTCGCAAAAAGGCGATCTGGAAGAATATTGTACCCGGCTCACCGCCGATCCAGGTGTCGAATGGGCCGAACCGGTCTATCTACTACCGATGCATGCCGTACCCAATGACGAGCGTTATGCCGTGCAACATCATTTACCGCAAATCATGATGCCCCAGGCCTGGGATATCGCCAAAGGTGATTCTAACGTCGTTCTGGCGATCATCGATAGCGGCGTCGATTATCTGCACCGGGATTTACGGGATCAGATTTGGCTCAATCCGGGGGAAGACATTGATGACGACGGATTAATTACCGCGGTCGATTCGAATAATGTGGATGATGACGGCAATGGATTTATTGACGATTTTCGGGGCTGGGATTGGGTAACCGGCGTCAGTGGTGGCAGTGCCAATCCCGATTCAGTTACTTTTGCACCGCCCTGGGAGGATAGCGAAGATGAAGATAATGATCCGATGGATGCCAACGGACACGGAACGCATTGCGCCGGCCTGGCCGCGGCTACGACAGACAATATGATTGGCGTTGCAGGAGTCTCCTGGGGTTGTAAGATTATGCCCTTGCGAATCGGCTGGCTGGCTTTTGATGGCAACGGATATGGATATTCTACCTGGATGTCGCAGGCCTTCATTTATGCCGCCGATAATGGCGCAAAAGTCGCTAATTTGAGTTACGGCACGAGTCAGGCAGTTCTGGAAGGAGCCCAATATGCCTTCGAGCAGGATGTTGTCATTACTACCTCAGCCGGCAATAATAATGTGACCATTGGGGATGCTTTAAGTGTTCAACCCTGGGCAATCACCGTCACTGCTGTCGATAAAAACGACTATAAAACCAGTTACTCGAATTTTGGAATGGATGCGACTGTCGCCGCACCGGGTGGGGCTAATACTACGGAAGAACCGGGACTGTGGAGTACGATTCCATCCAATAATTATATCCAATTTTCAGGCACGTCCATGGCCGCACCGGTAGTGGCCGGAGTAGCCGGATTAATCCGCTCTTATCATCCGGATTGGTCAGCCAGTCAGGTAATGTATCAGATAGTCGGTACAGCTGACAATATTGATGCCAAGAATCCGGATTATGCCGGTTTGCTGGGCGGTCGCGTAAATAGTTATCGGGCGTTGACCGAAGCGCCGGTTCCTCAGCCGAAATTATCGCTGGAGAAAGTTGATTTGATTGATACCGATGGAAATAATAACGGCATTCCCGAACCGGGCGAAAAGATTAATATAGTTGTTCATCTGAAAAATCGCTGGGCGCCGACTGAAGAGGCAACCTTAAAGCTCCTTACCGAAACCGGCGAGGATCGTTTGACTCTGAATACTTCGATGGTTACGATTGATACGATTCCGGGTCTTGAGAATCCCGATGTCGATATTGCCAATTCCGAGGCACCATTTGAGGTGACCTTGAATAGTGCCCTGCCACCGTCGATGATAACTCTGAGAGTCGTGGTCGAAAATTCGGTCCTAAGCGATACTTTCAGTTTCAATATCCCGGTTCACTCCCTGGTGCTTTTTGTCGACGATCACCTGGGCGGCGGCGATGGCAGTGATGCAAAAATCAGATCCTATTATGAAGACGTTTTCAATCAGTTGGGAGTCGTATATGACTACTGGCTGAACAGCACCGCGCCATCATCGGATTTTCTCGCCAAATTTCCGATCGTAATCTGGGCTTGTGAATGGGCCTTCCCTTCTCTGAATACGGATGATCGGGCGGCGCTGTCCGATTATCTGACAAACGGTGGACATTTATTCGTCTCTGGTCAGGATTTAGCCTGGGATTTGGCAGACGAAACCAGCGAAACTAATGAATATTTTAATTCCAGCGGTGCCTCTAAAACCTGGCTGGAAAGTTATCTGAATGTCAATTACCTTTCCGACGCCGGCGGAGTCGGACCGGCCGTATCAGCAGGAGGACAGAGTTTTCTCGATCTGCCGGAATTCGCTTTTGCCCTGCCGGATCGCGCCGCCGATAATCAATATCCGGATGAGGTCAGTCCGCGCGGCAATGCCTATGCTCTCTTAAAGTATAGCAACGGGCAAGCCGCCGCGGTCGGGTGTGAAGATCCCTATTCGACGGTTTACTTTTCCTTTGGCGGATTGGAGGCGATCACTGATCGAGCCATTCGTACCGAAACCGCTCGTCAAATAATCAATCATTTTGCGCAGTTGGATCTCAGGATGGAAAAATTGGTGAATACCGAATTTTCCGGACCTTTTACCATTGATGTCGATGTTCAGACCAGTAAATCACTGGTAATTACCGAGCTTTGGTATCGTTACAATCAGGCCAGCTGGCAAAATTTGACGATGGCCGATCAGGGCAGTGGTCACTATACTGTTGACTTGCCAGCCGTGTCCGAAGACACTGATATTGAATATTTCGTTTTCTTCAAAACAGCGGACGGAATGTACAATGCAAAAAATATCTGTGCATTTCATTCCGGTCCGGATAATATCGCTCCCGTTGTCACTGAATATTATGAGGCTGTCAGTACCGTTGATCTCTCCGGCAGATATTCTGTCGCAGTCACTCTGGATGACTTCGTGAGTGTGGATACTGCCAACGTGAAAGTCCATTACAATGTTTCCACTGGCTACCAGGATTCAATAGCATTATCTTACCTGCGCGAGAATATCTGGCAAGGCGATATTCTTTTTCCGAATGCGCTGAGCGATGGCGATGTAGTCAATTATTTCATCAACTTTAACGATCTAGCCCAGAATCGCAATTACGGACGTTTCCCGACCGAAGGCAGTTTTTCCTTTACCATTGCCGATAGCGCCCTGATCGATGGATTCGATGAATATATTCAACGCTGGGATAACGACGGTACGGTCTGGTCTTTACTGGCGGATCCTGCACTTTCATATTCCGGTAATGGCTGTTTAATAACCGGTGACGGTGCCTCTTATCCCGCGGGTAAAACTACGATTGTGGAACTGTTTTATCCGATCGATCTGGCGGGTCGCCAGAATGCCAAGGTCTCTTTTATGGCGACCACTAAACTGGAAGCCAAAACCGACAGTCTCTTTTTTGAACTCCGGGAGGGCAATGGTGATTGGGGTATACTAAAAATTCTTGCCACTCGAACCAGTGACTGGATAAAATACGAAAATGATTTATCCGCCTACTGCGGCGCTGGTCATGAACCGATCTGGTTTCGCTTTCGCTTTCAACCCGATGCCGTTGCCGAGGGCGTCAATCGCTGGGGCGTCAAAATCGACGACCTGATTGTCGTAACCAATCGACCCGGAGCCGCCGTGCATGATATGGCAAGCGTACCGCGGAAATTTCAATTACTGGCGGCCTACCCAAATCCATTCAACTCAATGGTGACTATTCCCTATGCCGTTCCGGCCAGTGGCGAAGTCCAGATCCGTATTTTCAACCTGCTGGGACAGTCTGTCTATGATATAAAAACCAATCATCTCACTGCGGGTTATTATAATTATGTCTGGGATGGTCGCAACAATTCCGGCAGTCTCCTGACCTCAGGCGTCTATTTTATCAAAGTTGGCTATCAAAACCGCTTCGAGACTAAGAAAGTACTATATCTGAAATAAAGGGTATAATATTAACCTGACAGTTTTTTAACCGCGGAGTTCGCGGAGACTGATTTATATACAGCCTGGTATTTTTTTTCGACTCAATTTCAAATGCTGTATTTCATTTTTCTCTGCCTGGTCTGAGCGCGATCATTTGACCAGCAGGCATTTCCGCACCTGGCGGAAAGAGCCCGCCTGAATCTGATAGAAATAAACTCCGGAAGGTAAAGCATTTGCGTTCCATTGGATTGAGTAATATCCTGCCGATTGTTTATTATTTACTAATGTTTTAATCGAACGACCAGTTATATCATAAATGATCAGTTTAACCTGGGATTCATCGGGAATTTCATATTTTATAATAGTTTGTGAATTGAACGGATTTGGATAATTATCGTATAGACAATATTTTGTCGGTAGTTTGTTAATGGCGACCTTGTCTCCCTTTCGTTTGAAAAATTTAGCCAAACACTCTTTTGATAATAAATTAATTTCTTCATGTGCTATCTCGTATACATCATCTTTCTCATCACATCTTGATATTACCTCTTCAAAAGCGCTAATGCCCTTGTCAGGATTATTTAAACAGTAAGCAAATAAGAATCCTTTTTGAATTAATAGCCAGTTTTGGAAATCCTCATTGGTTTCTGTTTTTAAGGTATTATCAAGCAATTCTAGAGCTGACTCATAATCGCCGCTTCTAATCTTAAGTAAAATTTGAGCATTGCATAACTCAAAATTAATGTTCCCGTTTTTGACTTGTTTCTGAATTTCCTGCAATTCTTTCAAAATTTTTTCAATAATCAAACCGCTTGATATAAGTGATGAAATATATTCTTCGACGGCGAAAGAGGCAAAAGGATTGCTTGGATGTCTTAGAAAGAATTTTTTAAACCGGAATAAAGATTCTTGAAAATCCGAATTACATTTTTCATTATAAGCCATAAGCAATTCGATAGGCATATCTGAAGTTTCAATAGGTTCGGTTCCAGCAGTCATTAACATCATCTCTCCTCCGCCGGGCGCTTCTGATAAGGGCGGATTCCAATAAACCGAACCATACAAATCTCCCGTCGAGGGGCCGCTTGGTTTCCCCCACCAGTTTCTACTGGCATAAACCGTGCCTGAAGTCGTATTGTAGATTTCATAACTGGAGTTACTGAAAATGGAATTATGACCACCTAGATTCGGATTTGGTAATCCTAAAATCGGAACGCTATTACTAGAGGCTTGCACACCATAAGTTCCGTTTAAACTGATCTTGTTATAACCGCCCGAATTATAAGATGAGTTATAGTGAAGCAGAGGATTAGAATAGTATCCACAATAAAAACCATAGTACTGATTATATTGGATATCATTTTCCGTTACTATCGGAGAGGAGGATTGATAGTTCCGTAGGCCGTATTTATTATAGATAATCTGATTGTTATGAACTGTCGGCGATGAATTCCAGAGATAGATGCCATAGTTGTTGTCACTGATATTATTGTCCGAAATGTGATTTTGAGTCCAACTCTGAGTATAGCTGTAACTTGCTCGGATGCCGTAGCTATTATCTTGAATTACATTACCCTGAATCAGTGGTCCCGCAGTATTAATCAATATGCCGTAGGTATTGTCTATGATATGCGTATATGTTAGAGAACCTTTAGCATTGTAACTGAAGTAAGTAGCACAGGCGTTATGTTCAATGTTAAGGTGGCTAAGTGAAGGCTCGGCATTTGAACCGGTCACATTAATACCATATACGGAATTAATAATGCTACTGTGGCTGATAGTCGGAGAAAAATTATTTATTGAAATGGCAGTATCAGCATATTCGAATTTCGCATATTGAATTTGACAGTCCTCATATGCACTCTCAAGAAAACTAATACCTTCCCAGTCTCGTGAAGATGGAAATTGAGTTCCTGAGGTAAAAAGTACCGTATCTCCAACGGTACCATTAACTGAAAGGTAACCATCTACTATGACCTTCGTTCCGGGATTAAAAATGATTGTTGAACCAGAGGCAATATTGACCACTGCTTCTGGCAATTCAATTGATTCGGCATTTAATTTCTCGGGTCCTGATTCCGGATTAATATCAATTTTAACATCTCCAATAATCCGCTGTTCTCCAGCCCAGTCTCGTGGCATCCAAATATTTCCGCTCCATTCGTTAATATAGAAATCAGCAGTTATTATTCCAGTTATTTCATTTAAAGAAATATTTTTAATTGAGATTCCTGTTGCCGTACCATAATCAATATATCCTGCAGAAGATGGAGTAGTTAGAGGTGTAAAGAAGTGATTTTCAGTTCCACCCGGAAAAGCATTATTTGAATTATCATCAATATTATCAGCTTCTTCTAAATCATCGTTCCACCACTTAGGAGTATTATTAGATACGTGCCAGATTAATAATCCTATCGGAGTCCCCTCTTCTCCCTGACCTGGTAATTTTCTATCAAAACCAATATAATTTTTATTTTCAATCATAAAATATTCGCTATTTCCATTTATCGGAAATAAAAAAGCCTGTTCATAATCTTCAATGCTATTAATACTAACCCCCGTCTGATTTTGCGAAACGATAGTAGGATCTAAAAATCCTGCCTGATATTTGCTCACCGCATTAAGATGAGCTGGACAAGAGCCGCGCGATTCACTAGAACTAAATTCTGACGGTTGATTAAATAATCCAGTTCCCATTAACCCCCAATCTCCTACATCACCACCACCATTTGTTACATATTTTTCTGGTAATGAAAATGCAAGGTGGGCAAATTCATGACAATCCACCCCAATGTGTCCAAAATAGGCATCTTGTTCCTGGTAGGTACTAATCCCGGAACCGCCCGCCCATTTTTCCGACACCTGATAAACGTAATAATTATCAAAAGTACAAGCAAAAGGCTGAAGTCCAAGCCCATAATTACCCTCATTACCGGCATATAATATACACAGATAATCAAAATCATCCGGATCCGCAAAATCAGGATTGATGTCAGCCTCAGCATTGGCTTTGTCAATAGCCTCGTTAATCAGTGTTGTACTATGACGGGGTAATGAATTATAATATGATTTATTGTTATCTGCCATTAACCAAATATAATGACCATTTCCATCATGATCGTTTAGAACTCTTCCAGTTATTGTTAATTTTCCGTATGATACTTCTGTCCAGTAATCATTAAAACTACCAAAAACCAAAGCATTATCAGGGTGCTTTTTGCGTTCTGTATAAACTTCTGTAGAAAAATATTTGTTATCTAGATATTCACCTAAATACTGATATGTATTACCTCGTTGATATCCTCCAAACCTATCGGGAAACTGGATTAATATTACTCCTAAAGAAACAGACCCAGTAACAGTTTTAACTGGACTTATTGCTTCTGGTAAATACCGTTCTTCAATGTTATTACTTTTTTGAAAATAATCCGGCTGAAATTTTTCAAAATCAGATTTTAAAGGATCTGTAATGCCAATATAACAATCACTTTTCACGTATTTACCATCTTGATTTTTTCTGGCATAATAAAAAGAGTAGTCGTCCAAATTAAGCAAGAAGGGGTATTCATCTTCGGTCACATAAATAAAATCACTTTGATCACCGATAATTCTTCCCTTAAACTTGAAACCGTTGGGTTGATAGAAATCAAGCAAACCGGTTGCCGGAGGCAAATCTCCAAAAATAAGAGGACAATTAATAATCATGAATGAGACGAGAAAAGTTAATTTTTTCATCATGACCCCCCATTTTTTATTATCAATAATTTTTCATTTCAGAAATACAACTCTTTTAGTATCGATAAATATTCTGCCCTGACTGTTGGAGACGGTGAGTTTACAGTAATATACGCCGCTGGCAACAGGTTTCCCTCGATTGTCCAATCCGTACCAGGCTGTTAGATACTTGCCAGCTGAGTGTTCTGCTTTTACTAGGGTTGTTACTTTCTGCCCGCGGATGTTATAGATACTCAGGTCAATATCAAATTTACCTTCCGACAGATCATAGGCAATCGTTGTAGTTGAGTTGAAAGGATTTGGATAAGCATTTGACAATCGGAATCTCTTTAATTTGCCGCCATCGGCTTGTAACGCTACTGGCGGGACAATTCCCAGCTTTCCATCTGCATTAACCTGCTGGGCGAACACTCCTCTTTCGCCTCCATAGTTAAACTCATCCCAACATACAATACTACAATTATTAGTATCGGCAATTGTAGAAATACATGAATGACTATCAATACTTTTATAACTAACCAGGACACCCTGATTAACCCAGGCTTTTTTCCCGTCTCGGAATATATGTTGTACATAAATGGCCGAGAAGCCTTCATTTTTATAACGCCAGTCAATCCAGGCAATAAAAATACCCCCATACTGATCAGGATAGACAGAATAATCAGACAACACCTGATAATTAATCGTATCACAAACGGCTATCCCTAAAGAATCACCCCACAGAATATTTCCATTTTGATCTATTTTGGTAGCATAAATATCATAGGTTTCTGATTCAAATAAAGTGCCTTGATCCCAGGAAATGATCAGCCCGTCGTCGACTTTATATGGATAAATATAAATATCTATATCATTTGATCCTCCAAATACCGGGCCGATAGTTGCCGATTCAGGCCATAATATTTGTCCATCCCGACTGATACGATTACATTTATATTGCCATTCATCTTCCCCTGTGTCTGTTTCATAGATATAATAAGCCCCACCTTCACCATCAGGGAGTAGTTTGACTAAATATCCATCCGGATGATCAACGCGCCATAATGATTCACCGGTCGATCCAAGTTTACATAGAAAATGATGTTGTTCCAGTCCAACGTAATCATCTGCGGCAATAATCAGTCCACCTTCCAGATCCGCACACATGGTGATAACCACACTTGAGTCCCACAAAACTCCACCTTCCGACCAGAGGAATTCCCCTTCTTTCGATATTCTTTGCAAATAAACGTTTGCGGAATCTACGATATAAGGTAGAGAGTCATTTAGAAATTCTTCATACCACCTTACGATTAGACCACCAAAACCATCACTTACGGTGCAATCGTCACCTATAAGAGTTAAATTGGTTTTGGTGCTCGGTCGGTAACGAAGGTTGATCCCTTCTTCACCCCAGGGGAATTTTCCATCAGTAGAAACGCGCTGGACATAGATGTCAATGCTATCTAAAAAGATCGGATACATGGTTGACCGCCGATAATCAATCCAGGCTAAAACCGCTCCCCCTTCGCCATCCGGAAATATACCTCTCAATTCCTGAGTATTGGGTGCTGTTGTTACAATCATAGGTACCAGTGAATCAGGCGAATTGATCCATTGAGGGGCACCATATCTGTTAACTTTTTGAATAAAGATGTCTATATCGGTTTCTACATCAAAAAAACTGATTGCTACAATTATACCATCATTTCCATCGGATATTGAACGCAGAAGATCCAAATAAGAAACCTTTTTATTTTTCGTAGGGTCGTTGGACCATTGACCATAGATAGATTGAAGCATCAGCAATACTAAGATTAGCCAGTACTTTTTTACTCCGCTCATGAACACCGTACTTTTCTCAGGAGAATCAATCTTGATAAATCTCCTTTTCACGACTAAATATACGCAAAATCAATAAAACACGCTCATTTTAGTAATAAGCATTTCCGCACCTGGCAGTAAGCGCCAGCTTGAATCTGATAGAAATAGACGCCGGATGGCAGACCGTCGGCGTTCCATCTTAACGAATACCTCCCCGCTGGCTGGGTTGTGTTCACCAGAGTTTTGATTGTCCTTCCGCTCAGGTCATAGACTGAGACGATTACCGGACTCGTTTCGGGCAGGTCGTAGGTGATTGTAGTTGCGGCGTTGAAGGGATTGGGGTGGTTCTGATCAAGGGAAAATGCCGTTGGAATCATATCGACCCGTTTAGTCTCGATGTCTGTTATACAGTAAGTGATTTCCAGACGCGGCCAGTATTCCTGAGTATCACTATCAGCTGAATAAAAATAGAGAATATCTTGTCGAGAGTCTTGATCGGCCCTAATAGGAAATGCAAGTCGGTACTGAGTGTGCTTGCGCTGGGCTAAGATATCTTCTTTGACTTGATTGGTCACGTCCAGGGATCGAAATCCTATATCAGGGGTTGTGGAAATGTAGCCGATATTGGACTCCAAAGTCAATGAATCGCCTTCATCGCCGGTAAACCAGTGAATTCCCTGCAGGCTGTCGCCATAGACGATATGGGAGACGGTACAGTAAGTAGTATCGCTATCTAGTTTGAGTACCGGATAAGATCCAAGAAGACCATTACCGAAGGATTGCCATTGATATACTTTTAAAGTAGCAGATATAATGTCACTTGGTTGAGGCAATGAAGAAATATTAAAAGATAGGTACGTTTTGTATGCTTCTTGAGGACCATGGAAATCGCTTTCATCATCGCCGGCAGATAATGCCCAATGACTTATATCTACCCAGTATTCATTATATTCAAAATTGTATGAATATACTCTTCCATCCAATTCCCGAATGCTGTAAATAATTGTATCCTGTTCAGTAATTGCCGGCTTCCATAGGGGCGCTGTGCCGTGATACATTATGCTCGAGGTATAACCAGATACGTTATCACAATAATCAATAGCGCAAACACTGTAATAGACCTTGTCTTTGTCTGAACAAGTGACAGAGGAATTCCCCGGATAGAAGATTTCGGCAGTAATATTAGTCAGGCAGATGAGCAGAACGATGAAAATTAAGAGACTCTTTTTCATACCTTCCTCCATATAAAAAATCGCCTTTTTTATATACTCACGCGGCTAATTTATAGAACTTTGAATGGATTGTCAAGCGGTCTGCCGGTTGTTTGTATATGGAAGACGATTCGAATTCGATCGCGTTAGCAGTCCTATTCGATCGTGATAATTTTATATATTGAGTTTTTGATCGGAATTATTCTTTTAATTGGTTGCCATTGAGGATTTCGTACGGTAAGCAGGTAATTCCCGGATTCGAGATATTCATAATGACACTCACCGTTTTTATCGGTCATCTGGGGCAGAAGCGAACCGAGCCGGATTTCGGCATTGGGAACCGGTTTACCCCGTGCAATAACCTGCAGTGTGAGACTGTTGGCAGGCAGGATTTCATCTCCCAATTTTTCCACGAATCCCATAAAAATCGCCCAGGCTATTCTCTGTAAACTGAACTGGTCGGCGATCAGCTGGCTGTCACCCGGATTGAGGTGCAGATCGATTGCAAGCGAGGCGCGGCTGGTCAGGCGAATTTCCGGTTCGCCGGAACCGTTAATTGCGGTTTTATCCGCGAAGCCGGCTTGTGTCAAACGGTCAGCTATGGATTGCAGGAGGTACTTACCCTTTTCATTGCCTATGAAATAACCACCGCTGAAGAGCATCGCGGATTGACCGGCATTATCCACATTTAATCGCACGTAATAACCGCCCGGCGGGAATTGGTTACTGAGTTTAATGCGCTGATCGCTATTTAGAGTCAGGTCACGGTCGCGGGTTAAATAAACCTGAACACCGGCCTGTTCAAACAGGCTTTTCAGCATGAGAGCTAATTTTAAATTCACCTCGGCCGAGCTCAGGCGTGAGTTGATTTTTACACCCTGTTCCTGACCGCCGAAGCGCGGATCGAGCACCAATACAAAATTATGCAGAATTCCTGCGAACACTTCACGCAGTTTGAGAGTATCAATGTTACTCTTTCCATCGCTTACGACTAAGTCCAGATTTTGACTGAAATAACCATTTTTAGAGAATTGCATGGTATAGTTTCCGGGTTTAATCTGCGGAAAATAATAGATTCCATCGGAGTTAGATAACTGTTGAATTGAATCCGGCAGAAGCGTCACTAAAACATTTTCAACCGGCAGAGACTCTTTTTCACTTTGGCAAAAACCGGCGACCAGTGTAACGCCGGTATCCACGAACGCGACGTTTAGATTAGTTTTGGCATTATCCGCCAAGAATTTCAGATTGGCAGTGCCCGAACGTGAATCGGCCTGCAGATAAAAAGTAGCTAATCCATTAGCGGTCGCGACGGTTTTTTGGTTCAATTTTCCACGGTCAGTAACGGCGCGGATAGTATCATCGTCAGCTACCGCGAGGCTATCGACATCGAGCGCCAGGACGTCCACACCCGTAAAAGCTTTGCCGTCAGCCGGCAGGCGTTCATTCCAGGCTTTAGCGAACAGGTACTGAGCTGGAGGAGCGATCCGGAAATGGTCTTTGCGCGGCAGGTTATGATTACCGAGATAATTGGTGACTTCAGCCCGGGTGGTATGCCAGCCGTTGAACAAGGGTTTTTCAGGAATATGCAAAATCAGGTTTTGATCGCGGTCCAGCATAAATGGCGCGATGGAATCATCCAGAAAGAACGCCACCTGCCGGCTGAAATATTGCTCGCGGGTCACCATCCACCTTCCCGGACGTTCATGTAGTCCATCGCTGATTTTCATAGCAATTAATGGTTGTTTATCGATAAGGGTTGTATCGGGACGCGGTTCGATCAGAATAACTTTAGGAATTCCGGCCGAGGCCCAGCGGGCAATTCCGAGATAAATGGCATAGGCTTCCAGTCGGTTATAGGCCGGTTTGTCGAGCAGTTTTTCTTCGCGGCGATTGCTGAAAAATGAGGACTCCACCAGTATACCGGGCATCTCGATTTGTTGCAGAACGCTGAATCCATTCGGATACATCAGATAATCCGAAATCAAGCCGGTCGGCAATTGTTGCGGCAAACGCAGGTTTTCTTCCAGACTCTGTTGAATATAGCGGGCCAGATCGAGACCGGCCGGCGAGTAATCGGCGTCGCGGTGATACCAGGTTGAAGCATAATTGGTCTGCGGATTGGGGGAGGCATTATGATGCAGACTAATGAATATGTCAGCTTGATTTAACGCCGCGATTTCAGCCCGGGTTTTTAAATCCACCTCATAATCGCCGTCGCGGGTTAAGATCACCACGGCTCCTGATTCTTCCAGATATTCTTTGAGGAACAGAGCGACGCGCAAGTTGACCTCGGCTTCCCGCACTCCGCTCGGACCGCGCTTAAAATTCGGAATATAAGCGTCGCCGCCATGACCGGGATCAAGACAAATCCGCAAACCTTTTAAGTATTGCGCCTGCGGCGGTATCCTAAAATCCGGTTTGGGCAGGCGATGCCAGTCAGTCGGTCCGCGCCGGCGACCGTAGAAACCACACGATTGGATCAGAAGTAAGCCCAGCAGGCAATAGAGCAACAGTTTTTTCATCGATCATCCACGTTTTTCAGATAACGCCCTGAAATTAGACATGAAAAAAGCGAAAGGCAACGGAAGAAAATTTTTAGTTCGTTACAAGAGCCCCAAAAACCCAAAGATTTCATGGATGGTATCATATTGAATGACATCGTGCAGAAATTATTAAAATTGACTGATAATCAAGGTAAATATATTTTTGAGTCTTTGAGTCTAAGTGGTTAATAATACTTCTTCGGATCGAGCGGTTCAACGATTAAAGTTTTTTCAAATTTTACTGTCACCGTACCGGGAGCAGAATGGCGTGGTTTGGAGACATATTTACACTGCGTGAAAATGACCGGTACCACCGTGGAATGTTTGGCCTTACTGTGAAAAGCCGCCAATCCGGCTACCTTTTCCAGAGTTTTCCGGGGCAAAGTCGGAACTTTGCCTGGATTACGTACCACCACGTGTGAGCCGGTCGTGCCCTGGGCATGCAACCAGAAATCATGCGGGCGAGCGAATTTATGAAGTAGTTCATCGTTGTCGCGGGCGCTTTTACCAATCAGAATTTCCCGGTTATCAATGATTAGGCTTTTAAAAGGTTGATGCTGATTTTCAACGCTACCAATTGACAGCGGTGTAATCGGAAGTTGACTGGCTAAGGAACGCAGAGATTTAAACTCCGTGGCATCGGAAATTTGCAATCGGAGGTTTTCATATTGACGGATCTGTTGTTCGGTTTCAGCGATGTTTTTAATCAGTTCGGAGCGGGAGGTTTCAATCTGCCGGGCTTTTTGATAGTAGCGCTGAGCATTTTTAATCGGATTGAATTTCGGATCGAGTGGTATGGTGAGTGGGCGAGATTCGTCAGTCAGACCGGGCAGAGTTATCGAATCGCTGAAAGGTGCGACAACGGGTCGTGTGGCCAGAAGAGCATCAGCCCATTCCCGATAATTATCCGCAGTTGGCAAATTTTCCAGATCCCGGCGTTGCCTGATTAATTTACGCTGAGCGACGGCTGAGAGGAGCTCAATCTGGCGTAATAAGGCTTTCCTCTTTTCGGAGAAACGAAATTGATCCAGAAAGGTCTTGATAAACTGGTTTTGAGCGATTATTAGCGAATCGTATTCGGCCACCGGTTTTTCGGGCATAATCTGTAACTTAATCAAGCTGAAAACCGGTGGTTCAGCGCTATAAATTCGAATAGTCGCGGATCGCATTTCATTCGCCAGGTCATTCAGCATCTTCCACAGAATATCGAATTGAATGATATTCAGGTTCACGAGTAATTCCCGGGCATCCAACTTACCGCGCAGGCAGATTTCACTGACCAGAATTTTGGGTAATACCGGCCGCATGGATTTGGTCAGAAAGGTTGCCACTGACTGATCGGGATGCTTTTCGAGCAGATTTGTAAACTGTTCCTGATCAGGGAAAAGATGCCGGTCGATCTGAAAATCGGTTAAATCGCAGTCCGGCGACTTTTTAATTTTTTTAAAAGAATCGGTGATCAGACCATCCGAATCGAACAAAAATACATTGCCGTTTACTCCGTAAAGTTGAAAGAGGAGTCGGATTGCGCCGGCGTTCAAAATTAATAAAATCTGGCGATCGTTTTCCCGGCAAATGACCGCTGAGATGATACCGCCGGTCAGATTTCTTAGAAGTGACACTTTATGTTTGGGTTGTGGCAGAGAATTATCCAGGGTCAGGAAGGGCAGAGGAGCCTGTAGGCTTAAATGCAGAGAGTGCCATTCACCGGCGCCCTCCAAAGGAATATGCAAATGGTTCTTTTGATAGGTAAATGGCGTTCCGCAGATCGCCCCGTTGAGTAAACCGGCCAATTCCTGCGCGACCCGATTGAAATGTAACCAGCTGTTAAACATGCCGAAAAGTAGAAAATAATGCGCATTATTCAAAGTATTCTGCGCCGAATATAAACCAAAAAAATAATATTCAATTTCATAAAAAATAAATAATAAATCACAATTTTAAATTTGACAGTTTGCACTGGATTTGCTAATTTTGCATGCGATTTTATAGGAGAACGAATTTTGGAAAGTATGACAGGTTACAGTAAAACGGAAAGCCGCTCGGACGTGGGCCTTGTAAGTGTTGAAATCTTATCCGAAAATAACCGTTATCTGGATTTGACCCTCAATCTGCCGGAAGCGCTGGAAACGTATGCCGAGGAATTAAAACGCTTAATTGCAGACGACTTACGACGTGGTCGAGTGCGTGTTACCGTGCGGATAAACGGCTCGGGCACCGCTCCGGAATTACGTTTAGATACTGACATGTTGAAAAAATATTACTGGTCTCTGACCGAAGTTGCGCATGAGTTACCGATCGAACAACCGGTGACGCTTCAGAATCTGTTAAGTTTTCCGGAAATCTTTCGGTCCGATTCCGGTCCTCTGGATGTGGCCGCAACCTTATCTCAGGTTAAAGCCCTGATGCAATCCGCCGTAATCGCATTAATCGAAATGCGCCGACGCGAAGGTGAATTCCTGATGCAGGAATTGACTCTGCATCTGGAAATGATTCAGAAAAAATGTGCTGAAATTGAAGATCTTTCCCGTCAATCACGACAGGAATATTACGATAAATACCGGCAAAACCTAGCTGAACTATGCCAGAACTGTCAACTGGACGAAAATCGCATAATCCAGGAAGCCGGCATTCTGGCTAAAAAACTCGACATTACTGAGGAATGCACCCGCCTGCGTAGTCATGTTCAGCAGTTTTATCTGATTTTAAAAAGCCCCGAGCCGGTCGGAAAACAAATGAGTTTTTTAACCCAGGAAATGAATCGTGAGATCACCACAATTGGGGCCAAATCCGAAAGCGCCACGATTTCGCATCTGGTCGTTTTCCTGAAAGACGAACTCGAGAAAATCCGCGAACAAATCCAGAATGTGATATGAAATCCCGGGGATTATTACTACCGATCGCCGCCCCTTCCGGGACTGGCAAGACCACCGTTTGTCATGAACTGCTGAAGATTGATAAGCGTTTTATTTTTTCAGTTTCCTGCACGACCCGCGCACCGCGTCCGGGCGAACTTGACGGAGTGGATTATCATTTTATATCTCAAGCCCAATTTCTGGCCAATATCCGAGAAGGGAAAATGGCCGAGTGGCAGGAAGTGTTTGGTAATTTCTACGGGACTTTGAAAACATCTATCGATGAGTCTCTGACTAAGAATCAGATCCTCTTATTGGATATCGATGCCAAGGGCGCTCTGAATCTGAAAAAACTTTATTCCAAAGTGACCATCAGTATCTTCCTTCTCCCGCCCGGTAAGGATGAACTCGACCGCCGGCTATTGAAACGTGGTACCGACGATTCGCACTCGATCGCCCTGCGGAAAGCCCGGATCCCGGATGAATTGGAACTAAGTAAACAGTTCGACTATCAAGTAGTAAATGACCAACTTCGTAACACCGTGAGACAAATTATACAAATCATAGAGGAGCATTTTAAAAATGACTGAAACCCTACCTTTTAACAAGTTGACCCAAAAAACCGACGATGTTTTTGAGCTCGCAACGGTAGCCGCGAAGCGGGCGCGTCAGATCAACGCTTTGCGCATGGCTCAATATCCCTTGCCGGCCATGGGGGAGGATCAGGAAGAAACCTTCGAAGAAACACCTCCTGAGATTAATGACGATCCGAATTGGGATGATTTCGCGAAACCAACTTCCCTGGCGGTGAAGGAAATAATAGAAAATAAAATCGACTATCACTATGCGACTCCGGAAGAAGAAAAACCACTCGAGGAATTCGATAGTGAGTTCAGCGAATAAGAAAATCGTTCTCGGTCTAACCGGCGGAATCGCGATCTACAAATCAGCCGGTCTCTTGCGCCGCCTCGTGAACGACCTTGGAGCGGAGGTTACCGTTATTATGACCGCCGCCGCCCGCCAATTCATGACGCCCTTGATTTTTGAAACTTTCAGTCATAAACCAGTTCTGACTGAAATGTTTGAAGGTCTGCGCATCGAAACCCGCCATGTCGATCTGGCTACTGAGGCTGACCTGATACTGGTAGCTCCGGCAACAGCCAATATCATCGCCAAAACCGCGCATGGCATCGCTGACGATCTGCTTAGCACGGTCATCCTGGTGGGCGGTAATAAGACGCTTTTCGCACTGGCAATGAACGACGGTATGTATAATAATCCAATTACGCAGGAGAATATTAACCATCTGCGGCAACTTGGTTACGGGATCATCGAGCCGGAAGAAGGTGCGCTGGCCTGTCAGACCTTCGGTCGAGGACGTTTGGCCGACGAAAGAGTTATCTTAGCCCAAGTCGACAGGCGTTTAAACGGTCATGGCTGGCTTCGTGATAAAAGGGTAATCGTGACGGCCGGCCCGACTCGCGAACCAATCGATCCGATCCGTTTCATCTCGAATCGCTCCAGCGGTAAAATGGGTTACGCCTTGGCCGAAATCGCGGCTCGGGAAGGTGCCGAAGTGCACCTGATCAGCGGACCATGCTCTTTGCCCGAACCGGTAGGTGTCAAGACGATTAGAATCGATACTGCCGACGAGATGCTTACCGCCGTACTGGCCGAGGCCGCTACGGCCGATTCCCTGATCATGGCGGCGGCCGTCGAAGATTTGTCACCATTACAAAAGCAACCCCAAAAGATTAAAAAGACCAGCGGTTTTCATGAACTGTCTTTGAAGTATGCGCCGGATATCATTAAGGCCTTTAGAGAGGTCAACCGAAAAGCCTGTGTGGTTGGTTTCAGCGTCGAAATGGAATCGGCCGGACCGCCAACCGCCAGTGAGCGCTCGCTTGAAAAACTCCGAGCCAAGGGAATGGACTTTATCGTTTGGAATGATCCCGGCGTGAAAGGTGCCGCATTTGAACATGATACCAATGCGGTGACTTTATTATCGGCTGACGGCGGTGAGTGGAAATTTCCGCTGGCTCCCAAACGTGCGATTGCCGACTCGATCCTGACTACCGTTATTCAGCATTTTAAAAAAACCAAATGAACGAACTGCATCACGATATCGCTACTTATTTCAGACAACAGGCGGAACTGTACCCGTCGGAGATTTACCTGATTACGGGCGAAAAGAGCAGTAATCCAGCCGATTCCCAGCCGTTAAGGCAATTGGAACAAATTTGTCTGACATGCCGGCAGTGTCATCTTGCCGAAACCCGTACCAAGGTGGTTTTTGGAGCCGGAAATCCGCAGGCCGACCTTTTGTTTATCGGAGAAGCTCCCGGTGTGAATGAAGATTTGCAAGGTCTGCCGTTTGTCGGACGAGCCGGTAATCTGCTGGATAAAATCCTGGCCGCCATTGGCCTGAAACGCGAACAGGTTTATATCGCCAATGTCTTAAAATGTCGACCGCCTCAAAACCGTACTCCCAATGCCGGTGAAGTCGATAAATGTGAGCCTTATCTCTTAAAACAAATTGAAATAATTCGGCCGAAACTGATCATCTGTCTCGGCTTAACGGCCGCTCGCACGCTCTTACGGGTCGAGTACAATCTCGAACAGATGCGCGGCCAGATTTTCCGCTATCATGCCGTCGATTTGATCGTGACCTACCATCCGGCGGCTCTTTTGCGCAACGAAAATTTGAAGAAATATACATGGGAAGATTTCAAGAAAATCAAGAACTTATATTTAGATAAAACAGGAGAATAAATGGCTCAAAGCGACGGCGAAATTCTCAGAGTTCCACCCCATTCCGATGAAGCCGAGGTATCGGTACTCGGTGCGATGATGCTTGACAAAGAGGCGGTTGGCAAAGCCTTACAGTATATCGATCAAACGGCTTTTTATAAGGAAGCTCATCAGCATATTTTTCATGCCATGATCGACCTTTTCAATGAAGGTCAGCCGGTCGATCAGGTCAGCGTTATCGACCAGCTTAAACGTAAGAAAATGCTGGAAGCGGTCGGTGGTGCCTATTATGTTACCGGTCTGGTCGAAGCCACTCCTTCCGCCGCTAATGTTGAATATTATGCCAATATCGTGCTGGATATGGCCATTTTGCGTCGCCTGATCGTGGCTTCGAATGAAATTCAGACCACGGCTTACGAAGCCCGCGATCCGATCCTGGATATTTTGGATTCAGCCGAACGTCAGATATTCGCCATTTCGGAGAACCGCATGAAGGGCGGCTTCAAAAATTTCGTGGATGTACTTAACCGCACCTTCGAACATATCGACTCCATTCATAGTCGCAAGGGACATACTACCGGTGTCCCGACCGGACTGCTCGATCTGGATGACCTGACTTCCGGATTTCATCCGGGGGAACTGATCATACTGGCTGGCCGGCCCGGGATGGGCAAAACCGCGCTGGCCTTGACCATTGCCCGCAATGCCGCCGTGGAATATGACCTGCCGGTCGGCCTGTTCAGTATCGAGATGGCCGATTATCAACTGGCACTGCGGATTTTGTGCGCCGAGGCCCGCCTTGACAGCCATCTGGTACGCACCGGGAAATTGCCGAAAGATCAGTGGCAGAAATTAAGTATGCAAACCGGACGTCTGTCTAATGCCCGGATATTTGTGGATGATTCACCGGTGTTGACGATGATGGACATTCGTGCCAAAGCCCGGCGCGCCAAAGCCGAACATGACATTCAAATAGTGATAATCGATTATCTGCAGTTAATCAAAGGTCATCGCGCCGAAAATCGCCAGCAGGAAATCACGGAAATATCGCGGGGTCTGAAAGCCCTGGCCAAAGAAATCAATGTGCCGGTCATCGCGTTATCCCAATTATCCCGGGCGGTCGAAGGGCGCACCGATCACCGACCGCAATTATCCGATTTACGTGAAAGCGGTTCGCTGGAACAGGATGCCGATGTCGTCCTGTTCATTTACCGCAAATCATTTTACGAGAAACGTGACAGCGATGCTCCCTCCAGTGAAGACGAACGGATCGCTGAAATAATGGTGGCCAAGCAACGTAACGGCCCAACCGGCAGTATCGAAGTCATTTTCATCGATAAATATACTCGTTTCGAAAATAAACGATCACAGAGAGAAGAAATCATTACCCCTCCATTTTAATGGCCACCGAACTGCTCAGTAAAGTTTTAACGCGCACCAAACCGCGGCCGCAGAAATTTCAGGTTCTGATCGAAAGACTCAACCAACGTGCCCCACTCGCCAAATCTGAGGAAGATTTTCTCTGGGGAGTATATGTTTTTGCGCGGGATGCCCATCGCGGTCAGCGTCGTCAATCCGGGGAAAGTTATTTTGAACATCCGTATAAGACGGCCTTAATTCTGGCTGACTTGCACATGGATCCGATCACGGTGACCGGCGGTTTACTGCATGATGTTATCGAAGATACCAATGTCAATTTCGACGATATTACCGCCAAATTCGGCGCTGAAGTGGCCAAACTCGTCGAAGGTGTAACTAAAATCAGCGGGATCACCTTCCGCAATCGCCAGGAAGAACAAGCCGATAATTTTCGTAAAATGCTGTTGAGTGTAGCTACCGACATCCGGGTGCTGATCATCAAACTGGCGGACCGTTTGCATAATATGCAGACTCTCGATTCCCTGCCACCCATTAAACAACGCCGGATCGCGATCGAAACCCGCGACGTTTACGCTCCCCTAGCCCATCGACTTGGAATGTTCAAATTGAAATCCGAGATGGAAGACCTGGTGCTGAAAGCCTTGGACGTGGATGCTTATAAATTTCTCGAAAAGAAGATTAATGAGAAACGGAGTGAACGCGAAAAATATATCAAGGTCTTTACCCAACCGATCGAAAAAGCCCTGGCCGAACAAGGCCTGAAAGCGCAAATATTTGGTCGGCCGAAAAATTTCTATTCGATTTACAAGAAGATGAAAATCCGCAACAAACCGTTCGAGGAAATCTACGATTTGCTGGCGATCCGGATCATCGTCGATACCAAGGAAAATTGCTATGCGGTACTGGGCATTGTGCACGATCTCTTCAAACCGGTGATGGACCGCTTTAAAGATTATATTGCTAACCATAAAGTCAATTTTTATCAATCTATTCATACGACCGTTTTCGGACCTTCGGGCCGGATGGTGGAAATTCAAATCCGCACGACTGAAATGAACGACATCGCTGAGGAAGGTATTGCCGCCCACTGGCGCTACAAGGAAGGGCGCGATAAGCCGGATGATATCGATAAATACGTCAAATGGCTACGCGACCTGATTGAGGTTTTACAGACTGAATCAAGTGGCGCCAAAGACTTTATGGATACCCTTAAAATCGATCTGTTTAAGGATGAAATTTTTGTCTTTACTCCGATGGGCGATCTGATCCGTCTGCCGAAAGGGGCAACTCCGGTAGATTTTGCCTATGAAGTCCATACCGAAATCGGCGCTCGTTGTATCGGTGCCAAAGTAGACGGTAAAATGGTGCCTTTGAACAGCGAACTGCGCAGTGGTCAGACGATCGAGATTATAACCTCAGGTGCACACCGTCCCAGTTACGCCTGGCTGAAGTTTGTCACCACCTCCAAGGCCATCGGAGCCATCAAACGTTATTTACGCAAAACCCAATTCGAAGAGAGTATTAATCTCGGGAAGGAAATTCTCGAAAAGGAAAATCAGCGTAATAATACGGTTCGATTCTTAAAAACCGTGCAGGATTCTTTTGAAGAGCTGGGGTTCAGCGAATTGGATAAATTATATGCGGCGGTCGGTAGTGGTATGCTGACGGTGCCGCAGATTTACGCCAAGTTTTTTCCGCAAAAGCAGGAAGAACTCGGCAAGCGTAACATCGACGAACTCTTTATCGAAACCGCCCGCAAATCAATTAAAGGTATTAAAGTGCAGGGGATTTCCAATCTGATGGTTTCATTTGCCAAGTGCTGTAATCCGATTCCCGGCGACGAGATTCTGGGATTTGTGAGTCGTGGGCGGGGGATCATTGTGCACCGCAGTGATTGCACGAATATCCCTTCTCTTCTGGAAGAGAGCGAACGTCTCTTGGATGTCGAGTGGGATATCGAAGGCACTCAGGCCTTTTTAGTCAAATTGAAAATAATGGCGCAGGAGCGTAAAAAATTCCTGAAAGACGTCACCGATATTATGGCAAATACCGACACCAATATCATCAGTATTGACGGAAGCGTGGATGAAGCCATTATTCATCTAACCCTGGTAATCCAGGTCGAGAATCTTCGCCATCTCAATAAAATATTTTTAAAACTGCAAAACGTGCAGGGAATTATTTCAGTAGAACGTAAATAAACCAAGGAGATTAAAAAATGACAGCTAAAACCTACACAAAAAAAGATGTCGTCAGAAGGACCGCCGAAAATCTCGATGTGAAATTGATCGACACCGCCCGCATCGTGGATGGTGTCTTTCAGGTTTTACGCGAAATGCTTAGCGAGCCCGATCCGAAAATCCGGATCGAAATCCGCAATTTCGGCGTTTTCGAGGTAAAGCCTACCAAGGCCAAACCAAAAGCCCGCAATCCGCGCACAAACCAGGAAGTGTATGTTCCCGCCCGTCGTAAGACGCATTTCAAACCGGGTCGGATTTTAAAAGAGAAGATGAAGAAGGCCTGAATCGGAAGCTTGATTTCGGAGCGCAAAAAACCCATTCGTACAACATGAAAAAAATCAGAATCAATCGCTGGTTACTGATATTATTATCCGGTATATTGAGTGTGCTGGCGTTCCCGCCTTTGCATCTCGGATTTCTGGCTTTCTTTGCCCTGGTGCCGTTGATTAAGGCTTTTTGCGATGACGAGTTTCATCTGGGTTTCGAAAAAGGACTGATTTTCGGGATTATACTGAATCTTGGGATCATGTACTGGTTGGCGCTTAACAAGGGCACGATCTGGTATTGGGCGACGCTTTCCATGATTTCGTCAGTCCTGTTTCTGGCCTTGAATTACGCCGTGATCGGTTGGCTTATCGGCTTCATCGGCCGGCGGCTCGGACGCTCATTTGGGATTTGGTCATTTCCGATTATCTGGACGGCGGTCGAATATCTGAGAACCTTCGGCACTCTGGGTTTTACCTGGAATAATCTCTGCTATACCCAGGCCCAAGCCGTTCAGTTAATCCAGTCGGCCGCCGTGGTAGGTTCTTATGGTATTTCGGCCTGGATCGTGGTCATAAACGTGTTGATTTTTCAACTCTTGGAAAACCTGGATAATTACCGTCGGATCGCCAGGCGATTAGCCATTATTATGGCTTTGTTTTTAATCCCGGCGGTTTATGGCATGTTAGTGCTGAAAGCACCTATCAATGAGAGCGATCGAAGATCGGTCAGGGTCGGTTTGATTCAGCCGAACGTTGATCCCAATGCCAAATGGGATCAGGAATTTTTTAAGAGTAATATGCAATTGCTCCACGATCTGACCGACTCGGTTGCCACTTTACCTCTGGATCTGGTAGTCTGGCCGGAAACCGCTCCACCAACTTTTCTGCGGCGGAATTATCGCGGAGCTCTGGATAGGATTCGCGCGCATATTGCCGCACTCGATGCCAATCTGCTAACCGGTGTGCCCGATTATGAAGGCCAGCAGGCCGAGGGATATAAGTACTATAATGCAACTTTCCTGCTACGTCCGAATTCGGACGAGATCGAGGATTATCGTAAGATGCAATTGGTGCCGTTCGGCGAATATATTCCCCTGTCGCACTATTTTCCCGATTTGAACGATCTCAATCTCGGACAGGGGAATTTTGAGGCCGGTAATGCGATGAAAATCTTTCATATGCCACTCAAAGTTGACCGGAAGATGGTTTCCGATTCGGTGCTGACTTTCAATTCAGTGATATGTTATGAATCGACTTTTCCGGCCATAGTCCGGAAAGCCGCTCGGCAGGGTTCCGAATTACTGGTGATTGTTTCGAATGATGCCTGGTTCGGTAATGCTTCGGCACCATTTCTGCATGCTGAGATTGCCCGTTTCCGGGCGATTGAAAATCACATTCCGGTCGTCCGCTCAGCCAACACCGGGATTTCGATGATCCTGGATCAGTATGGACGCACCATCCAATATCTGGCATTCGGACATTCCGGCTGGCTTAGTGCGACTCTGCCACAGGGGCGTCCAAATACTGTTTTTGTAAAATACGGGAACTGGCCGGCGGCGCTTTGTGTTATAACGGCATTGCTGTTGACAGGCTATTCAGTGATAAAAAGAAGGCAAGCATGAATATTCTAATCCGTCGGAGTCTTTTGGGATTATTCCTGGTACTAATTCTAACCGCAATCGGTGCGGCCCAGATTGATAGTGCGGCAGTTGCCGATCAGGATAGTCTCCCTAAAATAACGCAAGGCCAGGCGCGTCTGCTGTTACTTAAATCGGCCCTTCTGCCCGGTTGGGGCGAACGCCAGCTGGGTTCAATGAGGCGAAGTTATAGCTTCAACACCTCGGAAATCGCCCTTTGGATTACTTATCTGGCTTTTCAGTGGTACGGAACCGCAGTTGAAAATGATATGAAAGCCTACGGCGCCGCGCATGCCGGGATAGACCCGGCCGGCAAGGACCAGTATTATTTCACCGACATCGGCAATTATGATAATATTTATCAGTACAATGAACAAAAATTGCGTTATCGTACGGTTGACCTGCTTTATCCGTTGACCAATGAATATTATTGGGCCTGGGACAATCCTGATTCGCGCCGCTCTTTCGATAAGATGCGGATAAAGAGTGCTACAGCTCTACGCAATGCCTCCTTTGCCGTCGCCGGATTGGTGGCCAACCGGATCATCAGTATCCTGGATATAATGATTTTAACCCAAGGTCGCCTGGAGAGTAATGATATTGACATCGAGTCGTCCGTGCGTCCAGATAAAGACGGAATGTCTTTTACACTGAGTGTTAAATTTTAAAGTGCAAAACTTAGATCCCAGAGTAAAACTGTTATGGCTGGTGGTAGCCGCGCTCAGCATTTTCGATCTCTCAGGTTGGTGCGCCCAACTAGGTGTTCTGTTGGTTCTGGGTTTGATCCTGAGCATCCGCTACAAACGTTATAAAAAAATTGATCTGAAACCACTGCGAATCCTGCTGATTTTTTTGCCCTTGACCTTTGCGATCCATGTACTGTGCGGTTCGCATCTGTTGGCGACGATATTTAAAGGAGTCCCACGCGATTCCTGGCAGGTCTTGTTTTGGCAACCGCTGGGATTTACGCTCCGGATCGGTAATTTTATTTTATTAATGACCTTCGCGACTCAATGGTTACAGGCGCTGGAAGTACTGGACACATTTTATTATTTTTTAAGACCGTTACGTAAAATTGGTATGCCGGTGGATGATCTTTTCCAGATGATATTCATTGCGGTGCGTTTCATTCCGCTGATGCGGGAAGAATATCAGCGACTGGATGAAAGCTGGCGCATTTTTGTCAATCGCCGATCCGTCAGCCTGACCGACCGGATAGAGCGTCTGCGGACGATTCTGATTCCGTTAATGATTGTCAGTTTCAGGCGCGCGGACGTACTAGCCGAGGCCATGACTATCCGGGGTTATGAGCTAAAATCTCGACGCTCCTATTTCGGTCAACTACGCTGGCGTCTATCGGATTGGGCCGGACTGGTAGTCGGTCTGAGTAGTCTGATTTTAATAGTGGTAAAAATCTGATGCCGCGCCGTTTTAAAATAATTCTGCAATACGACGGTACCGACTTCTGCGGCTGGCAACGCCAGCTTAAAGACCGTTCGGTGCAGGCTGAGATTGAAGAAACCTTAAAACCTTTGAATCAAAATCAAGCCGTTACGGTGATCGGAGCCGGTCGTACCGACAGTGGAGTACATGCTAAACGCCAAACGGCTCATTTCGATCTTGTTACGGATTTACCGGCCGAAACCATCAGAAACGCCCTGAATGCGACTCTACCGGATGATATTTACGTGGACGAATGCCGGGAAGTCGCGCCTGAATTTCATGCCCGTTTTTCGGCTACTCGCCGCACCTATCATTACCAGATCGCAATGCAACCCGATATCTTTCGACGCCGTTATGTCTGGGCGATCACTTTTCCATTTGAATTAAAGTTATTGCAGGACTGTGCCGCAATGGTGACCGGCGAACACGATTTTACGGCGCTGTGTCGCACTTCCACGGAAGTCGAAAATAAAATCTGTACGGTTTATGAATCAAACTGGTTCCAAGACGAAAATTTGCTAGTTTACATTATAACTGCCAACCGTTTTTTACACAGCATGGTCAGAATGCTGGTGGGCTCAATGATGGAAGTGGCCCGAGGAAAATATCCGGTTTCGGCTTTCAAGAATCTTCTTGGAAATGACGGGACCGAAATGCAAGTTTACACCGCTCCGCCACAGGGGCTATCATTATGGAATGTTAAATATCTGGAGGAAAATTAAAATGAAATTGTTTATCGACACCGCCAATCTCGAAGAGATTAAAAAGGCTCAATCCTGGGGACTTTTGGACGGCGTGACTACCAATCCCTCTTTATTATCGAAGGAAAAAGGCAACTTCAAAGAGATTTTGCTGAAAATTTGCGAAACCGTCGATGGTCCGGTCAGCGGCGAAGTCGTCAGTCTGGATGCCGAGGGCATGGTGCGCGAGGCCGAAGATCTAGCCGCTTTGCATAAAAATATAGTTATCAAGGTTCCCATCACGCTGGAAGGTTTAAAGGCTATTAAGATTTTGACCAAAAAGGGAATCCGTACTAATACGACCCTGGTCTTTTCGCCCCTGCAAGCTCTGCTGGCGGCCAAAGCCGGTGCAACCTACGTCAGTCCGTTCGTCGGTCGCCTGGACGATATTCACCTGGTTGGGATGGAACTGATCCAGCAGATCAAAACCATTTTTGATAACTATGGAATTGAAACTGAAATCATTGTTGCCAGTATCCGTAATCCTCTCCATATCGTTGATGCGGCTTTGATCGGAGCGCATATTTGCACGATTCCTTTCAATGTCATGGAGAAAATGGTACAGCATCCTCTGACCGACAAGGGGATCGCTAAATTTCTGGAAGACTGGAAAAAGGTCGAGAAGTGAAAAAATCTCTGAGACCTCTGGTTTTATATATTTTACTCGGTTTAAGTTTAGCCTCCGCCGATACGACGGTACAACAGACCATTAGCGACTCCCGCCAAACCGCCATTACCCGGGCTATCGAAAAAGTCAGCCCGGCCGTGGCGGGCATTAACGTGACCGCTATTCAGGAATATGTTTCCTCGCCCTTTTTCAACGACCCGCTCTGGAGCATGTTATTTCCAGATCAGATCCATCGCCGCCGGGTCAAAAGTCTCGGTTCGGGAGTAGTGATCAGTTCGGATGGGTACATTGTGACCAATTCGCATGTCATTGAAGGCGCCGAAGAGATTGTCGTAACCCTGATGGGTGGCAAGGAATACCAGGCCAGTTTAATCGGGATCGATAAAGTTTCGGATATCGCTCTGCTCAGGATCGAAGGCAAGTCATTCGCTTATGCCAAATTCGGTTCATCCGCAGATGTCATGATCGGCGAATGGGTCGTGGCACTCGGTAATCCATTTGGTCTCTTTAGTATTAATTATAAACCGACTGCAACCATCGGGATCGTTTCGGGTATCGATCTCGATTTCGGACCTCAACAGAATGGCCGGATTTATCAGGATATGATTCAAACCGATGCGGCCATCAATACCGGAAATAGCGGTGGCCCGCTTGTTAATGCCGACGGTGAGGTAATTGGTATCAACACTTTTATCTTTACCGGCAGTCAGTTCAGTGAAGGTTCGATCGGAATCGGTTTTGCGATTCCGGTTGATCGGGTCAAAGCGGTCGTCGCCGAACTGCAGAAATACGGTAAGATCGACCGCTCTTTCAAAATTGGCTGGGAGCTTCAGAACGTGGACCAGTTTTTGGCGCGTTATCTCAATCTGCCGTCGAACACCGGCATCATTGTAACGCGGGTAGAAAACGGCGGTTCAGCCGAACGAGCCGGACTTAAGGTCGGCGACGTTGTCATCGAGATCGCTACCCGAAAGGTCGCTACCAAAGAGGAAATTTATTCCGTGATTCAGGAAAATTTTCTGAAGTCCGGTGATAAAATTAATTTGAAATTCCTGCGTGGTAATCGTGAAATGAATGCGCAATTGATCCTGGAGTGAGCCGTGATACCCCGCTATACCCGTCCTGAAATGGGGCGGATTTGGTCAGAGGAAAATAAATATACCACCTGGTGGAAGGTCGAACTAGAAGTCTGCCGGGTTCAGCATCAACGCGGTCTGATCCCGGAGGAAGCCTTCCGGGATATCGAATCGCACGCGGCTTTTAATGTCGACCGGATTCTTGAAATCGAAACTGGAGTCAGGCATGACGTGATTGCTTTTCTGACAAACGTCAGCGAAAGTATCGGCCCGGCCGCCCGCTTCGTACACAAGGGACTGACTTCTTCTGATTTATTAGATACGGCTTTGGCATTGCAATTGACTGAAGCCGGTGAATTAATCCTGACCGATCTGAAGCAATTGGAAAATCTCTTAAATGCCAAGAGTATCGAATACAAAGATTATCTGATGATCGGGCGCACTCACGGTGTCCACGCCGAACCAATCACCTTCGGATTGAAATTGCTCAACTTTCGCGAAGAAATCGGACGTCAGATTCGACGCTTCAATCTGGCCCTGGATGATATAAAGGTTGGGAAAATCTCCGGGGCGGTCGGAACCTATCAGCATATTGATCCGGAGGTAGAAGAACGCGTTTGCCGCAATCTGGGTTTAAAACCCGCTCCGATCAGCAATCAGATCGTTCAGCGTGACCGGCACGCTTTTTTCTTGACCAGCCTGGCATTGATCGGCGCGACACTTGAGAAAATTGCTACCGAAATCCGGCATCTGCAGAGAACCGAGGTTCTGGAAGTTGAAGAATTTTTCGCGGAAGGCCAGAAAGGTTCTTCCGCTATGCCGCATAAACGTAATCCGGTCCTCTCCGAACGTATCTGTGGTATAGCCCGCCTCTTGCGCGGTTATTCCGTAACCGCTCAGGAAAATATGATCCTATGGCATGAACGCGATATTTCGCACTCCTCGAATGAACGCATCATCCTGCCGGATGCCTGTATATGTGCCGATTTTATCCTGAACGAGACAGTCAACATATTGACGAATTTACTGGTCTACCCGCAAAATATGCGGCGGAATCTGGAATGTACCCGCGGTCTGGTCTTTTCGCAGGAAATTTTACTGGCGCTGATCGAGAAAGGAGCCGCCCGCGAGGAGGCTTACGCAGTCGTCCAGAGAAATGCCATGCAGGCCTGGCAAAGCGCTGTGAATTTCCGGGATCTGCTTCTTAAAGATCAGGATGTATTAAAGTGGTTGACCCCGCAGGAAATCGAGCAACGTTTTAACTACGAAAAAATTTTAATTCGCATCAACGAAATCTATGCGCGAATAAACCAAGGGAATTTATGAATAAAGTCGAAAAAATATACGAAGGCAAAGCCAAAATCGTCTATTCTACGAGCGATCCCGAGCTGGTCATCCAGCATTTTAAGGACGATGCAACCGCTTTCGACGGCATAAAAAAAGGACAAATCGCTGGCAAAGGCGTCGCCAATAATCTGATCAGCTGTTATCTGTTTAAAATGTTAGAGAAAGACGGTATATCCACCCATTTCGTTAAAAAATTATCGGACAACGAGATGCTGGTACGTCATGTTGCTATCATCCCGATCGAGTTGGTCGTTCGCAATGTTGCGGCCGGCAGTCTGTGCAAACGCTACGGTATTCAGGAAGGTGAGGTCTTTGCCGAACCGATTGTCGAACGGTATTATAAAAATGATGCCTTTCACGACCCGTTGATGGATGACGATCATATTATCCGGTTTAAATTGGCTACCGCCGCCGAACTGACCTTTCTCAAAACGACTGCGATAAGGATTAATCAGATACTCCAGGATTTCTTCGATTCGATCGGGATTACTCTGGTGGATTTCAAATTGGAATTCGGACGGTATCGGGGCACTATTCTGCTGGCGGATGAAATTTCACCGGATACCTGTCGGTTCTGGGAAAAAGGTACCAAGCGCAAACTCGATAAGGATCGCTTTCGGTTCGATCTGGGCGATGTGGAAGGAGCTTATGCTGAAATGTTAAAACGGATCACCGGGAGGCAATCATGATCGCCAAAGAAGGCGCCCGCCTGATCATACCGGCAATGATAATCGCGATATTGGCGATGTATCTCGGCAACCGCTTCGACTCGCTGGCGCTGAAGATGTTGTTCTGGATAGCCCTGTTTGGTTGCGCATTCTCAGTCTATTTTTTTCGTGATCCGGAGCGGATTACTCCGGAGAATCCCAAAACTCTAATTGCCCCGGCCGACGGTCAAGTTGTCGAGATTTGCGAGATTGAGGACCCGTTCGTAGGCAGAGGACGTAAAATTGCGATTTTTATGTCCCCGTTTAATGTGCATATCAACCGCGCCCCTTATGCCGGTATCGTACGGCAGATTGAGCATAAAAAAGGTAAATTTCTCGCCGCCTTTAAACCGGAAGCCGGCTTCGAAAACGAACAGTGCCGCATGACCATTGAAACACCCACTCTGAAAGTCGCAGTAACCCAGATCGCCGGTTTTTTCGCCCGGCGCATCGTTTCAAGGGTCGCAATCGGACAGACTCTGACAAGAGGTGAGCGTTTCGGCCTGATTATGTTCGGCTCGCGGGTGGAAGTGATCGTACCGCATAATCTTAAAGTCACGGTCGCGATTGGAATAAAAGTAAAAGCCGGCGAAACGATTATCGGAGAATTAACATGAAGATGAAACATAATTTTCTTCCGAGTATTTTTACGGTCCTGAACCTGTTTTCGGGCTTTCTGGCTATGCTCCAGATTATCCAGGGTCATTACCTCACGACGGTGATCCTGATTATCGCCGCGATGGTTTTCGATACCCTGGATGGCCAGGTCGCCCGTCTGACTCATCTAGCCTCGAACTTCGGAATCGAATTCGATTCTCTGTGCGACATGGTCTCGTTTTGCCTGGTTCCATCGGTACTGGTGAACGAGTTGTTTGTTGCCGATCTGGGATTTATCGGCGGCATAATCAGCTTTTTCCCGGTTCTGTTCGGAGGGGTGCGTCTGGCGCGTTTTAACTTGCACGCCACGACTGATAAGAAGGCTTATTTCACCGGAATGCCGGTTCCGGCTACCGCACTGGCAATCGGGTCGTATATCTGGTTCAGTTATAAAGTTTTCGGCAATTACGGTAACTCGAACATTATCCTGCCGCTGGTCGTGGTACTCTCGTTTCTGATGGTAAGTAACATCCGGTTTATGGCTAATTTTAAATTAGGTTTTCATAAGGGCCCTTTAATTGCTCTAAGGACGATCGGGATGCTATTGACGTCGTTAGCAATAATATTTTTTAATGCTTATATTATTTTTCCGTTAATGATGGTATATATTATTACTCATATTTTACAGTGGCTGAACGGTTATGACGAGCCGCGAGTACACTTTGCCCGAAGAAAGGTAAACTGATATGTGGTCAGCAAAGATTGTGGTGACTTACAAAAAGGGAATTCTCGATCCGGAGGCCAAGACCATTCAGCATGCCCTGGAGACTCTTGGTTACCAGAATATTGAAGGATTGGAAACCGGAAAATATTTCGCAATCCATCTCAAGTCTGAACTCAAGCGGACCCAGGCTGAGAAGTTAATCCACGAAATCTGTGATCGACTCTTATCCAATCCAGTGATTCAGAAATATAGTATTGAAATGGAAGAGACCCAGTGTTGAAATTCGGAGTGGTGGTATTTCCCGGCTCGAACTGTGATCACGATGCCTATCATGTTCTGAGATATGTCTTGGGAGCGCGGGTAGAGTACATCTGGCATAAGGATAGTACCTTGCGGCTTTTCGATGTAATCGTTTTGCCGGGTGGTTTTGCTTACGGCGATTACCTGCGGGCCGGAGCAGTGGCACGCTTTGCTCCGATTATGCCCGAAATTATCCGCTTCGCCGCCAAAGGCGGCAAAGTCATCGGCATCTGCAACGGTTTTCAGATTCTGTTGGAAGCCGGTCTGCTGCCGGGCGCCCTGATTCCCAACGATCATATGCGTTTTCGTTGCCAAGAGGTCTATCTTAAAGTAGCTAACAATGCGACAGATTTTACGCGGATATATGAAACTGACCAAATTATAAAAATGCCGATAGCCCATTACTGCGGTCAATATTTTGCCGAAGACCAGATTCTGCAACAACTGCAGGATCAGGATCGGATCGCATTTCAGTATTGCGATTTGCAGGGAGAAATCAACGCCGCCGCCAATCCCAACGGTTCGCAGCTGAACATTGCCGGAATTCTGAATGCGGAAAAGAACGTTTTAGGTATGATGCCACATCCGGAGCGGGCGGCTGAGTCTGTTCTCGGTTCGGTGGATGGGTTGGGAATATTTAAATCTTTGTTAGGAAGTGATTAGTTATGGATAAGACTAAACGTAAAATCCCGGTAATTCTGGTAATCGGTGTTCTGTTACTGGGCGCCATGCTGGGCTCTCTTTTAGGCGAACTACTGAAAATGGTCTTACCGGATGGAGTAGTCAAGGAGGTTTTTCTGCGTTCGATCGACATTATGTTAGGTCCGGCTGTGATCGACCTGATCATGTTTTCGGTGACTTTGGGTCTGACCCTGAAGTTCAACTTTATCGGGATCATAGGTATTGCGGTGGCCTATTATATCCTCAGATTTTGGAGATAATAAAAAGGAGTCAATCATGGGTATAGGAACTGGTGAAATAATTCTTATTTTAGTCGTGTTTTTACTGCTGTTCGGGGCGAAGCGTCTGCCGGACTTGGCAAAAAGTATCGGGAAGAGCCTGCGCGAATTCAAAAAAGCCGCCAATGATGTTCAGGAAGAACTGCACGACATAAATTCAAAACCGAAAAACGATTCGGAAAAATCCGAAAATTCGACTGAAAAACCGGCCGCGAAGGAATAGACCGGGTGAAAAGTTCAGTTTTTGGCATGTCAGTCGAGCAGTTGCTCGAACGCATCCGCTCGAATCCTTATAATGCTTTCATTAATCTATTACCGGATATTGCCGATAAGTATCATGAGATAAATAAGCGGATAGAAAGTGGAACGGCCGGCACATTAGCCGGTTATACGATTGGGATTAAGGACAATATCTGTCTGTCGGGTTTGCCCACGACCTGCGGTTCACACATGCTGGAGAATTTTCAGCCGCCTTATGATGCAACCGTTATCACCAAGATTCGCCAGGCAGACGGCTTGATTGTCGGCAAAATGAACATGGATGAGTTTGCCATGGGATCATCGACCGAATTCTCGGCCTTCGGTGGAGTGAATAATCCTCACAATGAAAAGCGTGTTCCGGGTGGCTCCAGCGGTGGTTCGGCGGCGGCGGTCGCGGGAGGATTGGTAGACCTGGCCCTGGGTTCTGATACGGGCGGCTCAGTTCGTCAACCGGCCGCTTTTTGTGGAATTGTGGGATTAAAACCAACCTACGGGCGGGTTTCACGTTACGGACTGGTGGCATTTGCCTCTTCACTTGATCAGATCGGAATCTTTTCGAGGAATGTACCGGATAACGCCCGCCTGTTACAGGTGATTGCCGGACGGGACGAGCATGATTCGACTTCAGCCGATGTCCCGGTCGCGGATTATCTGGCTGGTCTGGATCGCGATATTCGTAATCTACGAATCGGGATACCGGTCGAGTATTTCGGCGCGGGACTCGATCCGGAAGTTGCCGAGCGGATAAGGAAGTGTGTCCGGTTTCTGGAGAAATCCGGAGCTATTATTATAGATGTAACCTTAGCACGTACTCAATATGCTATTGCCGTTTATTACATCATAGCCACTGCTGAAGCTTCCTCGAATCTGGCGCGCTATGATGGAATTCGGTATGGTTTAAGCCAACGGGAGGGCGACCTCGATACGGTTTACCGGCAGACCCGGCACGTCGGATTCGGACCGGAAGTGACCCGCCGGATTATGTTGGGTACCTATGTGCTGTCGGCAGGTTACTATGAAGCCTATTACGACAAGGCCCAGCGAGTTCGGCGCCTGATCAAAGAGGATTTTAATAAAGCCTTTCAAAAGGTCGATGCCATTTTAACTCCCACTACTCCGACCACCGCCTTCGAAATCGGAGGCAAGATCGACGATCCGTTGGCTATGTACCTGAGTGATATTTATACCGTGCCGGCAAATTTGGCGGGTGTACCAGCTCTGAATTTTCCGCTCGGAAAATCCACAGCCGGTCTGCCGATCGGCGCTCAGCTGACCGGAAAATATTTCGATGAGGAAACAATTTTACAGATTGCTCATTATATAGAGCGAAATTATGAGGAGTAACGTACCAGATTAAGTTATATGTTTTATTTCGCAAATTGGGGATTCCTTTTATTATTAATTCTTCTGCCCTTAATTGCAATTTGGTACTGGAGGAGCGGTCGTCGCAAGGCTGGGGCTCTGCGTTATTCAGCGGTTAAAAACATTGTCCAGTTAAAAAGCCGGGCAGTCTATAAAGTCCATGGCTTATTCGCGGTTAAACTACTCGGGATCGCTTTTCTGATAGTGGCTTTGGCGCGTCCCCAAAGCGGTAATACTATGCGCGAATTTAAGACGGAAGGGATTGATATTATGCTCGTCCTGGACATCTCCAGTTCAATGCGGGCGATCGATTTTCGTCCCAATCGTCTGGAAGCCGCCAAGTCGGTAGCGCAGAAATTCATCGAAGGTCGTCAGAATGACCGGATTGGATTGGTCGTTTTCGCGGCCGAAAGCTTTCTGCAGTGTCCCCTGACGATCGATTACAGTGTGCTGAAGGATTTACTTAACCAGGTCAATATCATTGAAGAGAAATACGATGGTACGGCGATCGGGATGGCGATCGCTAATGCTACCAACCGCCTGCGGGAAAGCCAGGCCAAAAGCAAGATTATGATTCTGTTGTCGGATGGTCGTAACAATGCCGGTGAAATCGATCCGCGGACAGCCGCCAGCCTGGCCACCGCCTTTGATATTAAGATCTATACAATCGGGGCCGGGAAACTGGGGCAGGCTCCCTATCCCATCAATCTGCCGAATGGTCAGACGCAGTATCGCCTGATGGACGTTGAAATCGATGAAGCCTTGCTAAAAGATATCGCCAGTCAGACCGGTGGAAAATATTTCCGCGCAACAGATGAAAAGAATCTGGCGACGATCTATGAAGAAATTAGTAGTATGGAAAAAACCGAGATCAAGGTGCATGAGTTCGTCAATTACAACGATCTCTACCCCTATTTTCTGATACCGGGCTTTTTATTGGTGGCTTTAAGCGGTCTGATGGGCTTAACAGTTTGGCGGAGGACACCCTGATGGTAAAGTTTTTCCATATTGATTATATCTGGTTTTGGACTCTCATATTGCTGGCGATCGTCGGTTTGATTTACCGACGCGTTCAATATCGTAAGAGTCTCGATCTCTACGCCGGAGTCGAGCTTTCGCGTCAGATGCTGGATGGTTACCATCCGCGCCTAAGGCGTCTTAAAGATCAGCTCTGGATCTGGGGGCTGATTTTTCTGGGAATTGCCCTATTGAGTCCGGCCGTCGGTCAAAAACTGACTGAAGTGAAACGGCGCGGGCTGGATATTATAATTGCCCTGGACACTTCGGTCAGTATGAAAGCCGAAGATGTCAAACCCAGTCGTCTGGAACGGGCGAAGTTTGAACTGTCCCGTTTTATCGACCGACTGCAGGGCGATCGCGTAGGTATTGTCGCCTTCGCAGGTACGAGCTATTTGCAATGTCCGCTGACCCTTGACTATAGCGCGGCCAAATTATTCCTGGATGCTTGCGACACCGGCGTGATCGGTACTCAGGGAACGGCCATCGCCGAGGCCCTAAGTACTGCTCTGAAAGCTTTCAATGTAACTGAGAAAAAACATAAGGTCGTTATTGTTATTTCGGACGGTGAAGATCATGAAGGTGATATCAACCAGGTGACCCGCCAGGCCACCGAAGAGGGAGTCGTCATATATTCCATAGGAATAGGTTCGCTTACCGGGGTTCCGATTCCCTTGCGAAGTACCACTACCGCTGAAATAGAGTTCAAAAAGGATCGCGCCGGTCATGTCGTAACAACCGCACTCCAGGAAGAAACCCTGCAAAGAATCGCCAGCGAAACCGGTGGCCAATATTTTAATCTGAACGCCGACAACGATGCCTTTCAGAAAACCTACCAGGGGATCTTTGGCATGGATAAAAAAGACCTGCGCTCCCATGAATACAGTGATTACCAGCAACGTTACCAGATCTTTTTAATGCTGGCGATAGTAATATTGATAACCGAAATATTTATCACCGAGAAAAAGGACAAATCCGCCGCGCATTGAAGGTTTGATGGAATATGAAATTGATTTGTCAAATTTTAAAATCCATTCTTTTATCAGTCTTATTTCTGCCTGGATTTATAATTTTCCAGGCATCCAAAATCAATGCGGCCGACACCGGTCTGCGTCAGTACAAGCAGGGTAAATACCAGGAAGCCATTCGGGCCTACGACCGGATTCTGAAAGATCATAACGATTGGGAAGAAGCCCATTTCGGGAAAGGCGCTGCACTTTACAAAACCAAACGCCTTGAAGAGGCTATGCAGGAATTCGAAAAGGCTATTTCGGTTAAAAATCCCGAACAGAAATCGGCGGTCTACTATAATCTGGGCAACGCCCTGTTTCAGAATGGACGGATCGAAGAGAGCCTGGCATTTTATAAAAAAGCCCTGGAATACAATCCCCGCGATTTCGACGCCAAGTACAATTATGAACTGGCTCGTCAGGCTCTGCAAAACCAGTCTAACCAGGATAAAAATCAACCGAAACAGGATCAACAGGATCAACAGAATCAGTCCAAAGATCAGACTAAGCCGCAACAATCCCAGGATCAGCAAAAGCAGGAGCAGCAAAATCAGGCCCGGGAGCAACAATCGCAGGTAAAGCGTCGCGAGAAGGAAAAGAGTCAGGAAGAAGCAGCTCAAGTCCTGGATGCGCTAAAGAACGATGAGAAAAAACTGCTGCAGGAGCGGGTGCGTGTGAAAGCCTCCGGACTGACAAAAGAGAAAGATTGGTGAACCGTCCGATGCACAAATCCTGGAAATCCGGTCTGATACTCTTTCTGATGCTGTTTAGCCTGACTGCTGACGCCCAGAATGTTCGTATTTCATCGGCTGTTAATAAAAATAATATTACCGATAAAGATGTATTGCTCTTTACCGTAACCATCGAAGGGGTGAGCGATTTTCCGGAAATTCCGCCCCCTGAGAGTCAGGATTTCGTTTTAATATCCGGTCCATCTCAATCCAGCAGTATTCAGATTGTCAATGGTCAGATGACAGCCTCCAAAACAGTCAGCTGGCAAATTGCACCTACGCGCACCGGGAAATTGACGATTAACCCCACTTCAGTCAAATATCGCGGGAAAACCTATTCGACTGAACCAGTAACCGTTATCGTAACCACGGCTTCGACCAGTCAACAACAGTCATCTCCTCCGTCCCCCGCCTCGACTCGTCCGTCTGCGAGCCCGCCGACCGACAGTCGTGATAACGATGTCTTCTTAAAGGCAGTCGTGCCCAAAACCACGGTTTACAAAGGGGAAGAGTTAGTCGTTAGTTTCGATTTGTATTACCGGAATGTGCGTACTTTCGGGCGCAAGAAACTACCGGATGCCCGGGGATTCTGGAGAGAGGAATTTCCGGCTCCTAATCAACCGGCCATTACTACTGAAACCGTTAACGGTGGATCTTACCGCAAAGCCACCATTCAGCAAATTGCACTCTTCGCCACGACGACCGGCGAACTTACGATTGATCCAATGGTGATCGACTGTGAAGTGATCCAGTCCAGTCGACAACGCCGTTCGATATTCGATGACTTTTTTGAAGACTCGTTTTTCGACGACCCCTTCTTTTCGAATACCAAGATAGTGACAATCCAGTCGGCGCCACTCAGGATTCAGGTCAGGCCACTGCCTGAGAAAGGTCAGCCGGCTTCTTTCAGTGGTGCGGTCGGTAAGTTTAAAATCGAAAGCAATATCGATCATTCCCAGATAAAACAGGATCAGGCCTTGACACTCAGTTATAAAATCAGCGGCAGTGGCAATATAAATGCCTTGAAATTGACGCCCCTGGTTCTTCCCAATTCAGTCGAGGTGTTTGAACCTAAAATCGATAAAAAAATTGATAATACCGGTGGCACAATTGACGGCTCGGTGACTTATGAATATGTTCTGATTCCGCGCCGAGCGGGGCAATTGCAGATTCCGGCCATTCAGTTCTCTTATTTCGATCCGCAAACTGAGACCTACCAGCAACTTGCCACCCGTACTTTCAATTTAAAAATTAGTGGTGATGATAATGCCCGCGCCGACCGTAATATCGGTCTGAGTAAGACCGAGATTTCACTGCTCGGTCAGGATATCCGCTTTATTATGCGGGAGAATCGCGGTTGGCGTAAGATTGAGTCCACTGTTTTTAATGAGGTATGGTTTTGGGTACTGAATTGTATTTCCCTATCGGTATTGATAAGCTCTATTGGTCTGCGCTGGTGGTCTGACAAGTTACAGGGTAATCTGGCTTTTGCACGGCGTCGTCAAGCCTGGTCGCGCTGGCAGATCCGCTGGCGTAATTTACAGTCTAAGTCAGGAGCAGAAATCAACGCGGATTTTTTCGCGCAACTGGATCAAGCCCTCGTCAGTTATATCGCCGACCGGTTGGGATTGCCAATTGCCGGTCTGGGTCCCAAAGAAATCGAACAGGCCTTGAAACAGCGCGGAATTGATGCCGAATTATTGGAAAAAGTCGTCAGTTTATTAAAGCGTCTGAATGAAGTCCGTTTTTTACCGGGAATGGTTACCAGCGCGGATCCGCCGGCTTTATTGACTGCCTGCCAGGAGATCGTTGCCAGACTGAGTAAGGTAATTTAAGGTGAGATCGTTGAAGACATTAATATTGATAATCGGCCTGGTCGCGGGACTTAACGGTAAAACCGATTCGGAGCTAGAACGGCTCTTCGAGCAGGGTAATGCGGCTTATCAGGCTGAAAATTATACCGAAGCGATTCGCCGCTACGAAGACATCATCGCCCGTGGTTATGACAGCGGGCCATTATATTTTAACCTGGGCAATGCCTATTATCGCACCAGCCAGATCGGACCGGCGATCCTGAATTATGAGCGGGCTTTGCGCCGCATGCCCAATGATCCGAATGTGGCTTTTAATTTACAATTGGCTAATCTGAGTGTCCGGGACCGGATCGCGGCGCCTCCAACCTTTTTCCTGTTTCGTTGGTATCGTAATTGGGTCGATCTATTGAGTGCAAGGGGATGGGCAGTTGTTTTCTCGGTTTTGCTTCTGATGTCAGTCATTATCTTTGCCATCTGGCTTAATTTCGATTTAGGTCGTCTGCGTCGCCCGATCAAGGTTCTTGTTACGGTTTGCGGAGGCCTGAACCTGCTGGTGATTCTGATGTTGTTCCAGAAATTTCACCTCGAAACATTAGATTATAAAGGTATCATCATCGCCAATACTGTCAGCAGTCTAGCCGCCCCTCAGCCGACCAGTACCGAACTATTTATTGTTCATGAGGGTACCAAGATCAGAATTCTGGATTCTGATGAAAGTTGGTTGAAAATCGAACTGATGGATGGCAAGCAAGGCTGGGTGCCGAGCACCGATGTGGCAAAAATCTGAAGTCAATCAGCCGTTTATCTCTTTCCGAATTATTCATAGTTTCAGTATATTTTGAGCGTGTTAATTTCTAATAGGATAAAAATTAAGATTACCGCTATCCTGATTATCTTTGAGGCTATTGGTTTGCTGGCTCAGAATGGAATTGCACCACAGGATGAGAGCTTCGATCCGGCCGTATTGAAGGAACCGCCCTTGCCCATAATGGATAATACTTTAATCTATGAGATCGCCACTGATCTTCAGCCGCCGACCGTCAAACCCCAAAATACTCCTTCTGACTCGGCTATTTATGTGGAAAAAATGGGCTGGAAAATCCAGGTATTCTCGACCAGCGACTACTTCCTGGCGGATTCGGTATATCAGAAAGCCCAACGCAAATTCGAGAATATCGCCGTCGAAAAAGTATTCAACTTACCCTATTATAAAATTCGGGTGGGTAACTGTGTAACCCGGGAAGAAGCCGAACGTCTGTTATCCCGGGCGCTGGAGTTAAACTTTCCGGATGCCTGGGTGGTCCGCACGCAAATCAGGATCAATGCCAAGACAGATATTTATTAGAATAATTTTTTAAAATAATGAGGTCTTAAAAATGTCAGGCCATTCAAAATGGAGTACAATTAAACGCAAGAAGGGTGCTTTGGATGCCAAACGTGGCAAAACATTCACCAAAATTATTAAGGAAATTCAGGTTGCCGCCAAGATGGGCGGAGGCGACGAAGAATCTAATCCACGTCTGCGCAGTGCCATTCTGGCGGCCAAAGCCGCTAACATGCCTCTGGCGAACGTCGATCGAGCAATCAAAAAAGGTACCGGCGAAATTGAAAGCGTCATCTATGAAGAAATTACTTATGAAGCCTACGGTCCGGGTGGAGTCGCCATTTTAATGGAGGCTATGACCGATAATAAAAACCGAACGGTTTCCGAGATCCGTCACATCCTGACCCGGCATGGCGGCAATCTGGCAACCAGCGGTAGTGTCGCCTACAACTTTGAAAAAAAAGGCATTATTACGATTCCCAAAGTGGCCTGTTCCGAGGATGATCTGCTGATGATTGCCTTGGATGCCGGGGCTGAGGATATCAGTACCGAAGACGACGTCTATGAAGTCAATGCCGATCTCGGTCATTATGAAAAAGTGAAAAAAGCCATGGAAAAGGCCAATATCGCGATTGAAAGTGCCGCCGTCACGATGATTCCTAAAACCACGATTAAAGCGGATGAGAAGACAGCTCCCAAGATCCTGAACCTGATGGAAGCCCTCGAAGATCATGAAGATATCCAGAATGTCTATGCCAATTTCGATATCGACGATCAATTATTAGCGGAGATTCAGAACGCCGCATGATAGCTGAAGAGCTGAGAGTGCTTGGCGTCGATCATGGCATTAATCGCACTGGTTTTGCGATCGTTGCCCTTCATAATAGTCAGTTAGCCTGTCTGAGTCAGGGTACAATCGTGACCACTCCGCGCGATCCATTCAGTCAGCGTCTAAAGCACATTTATATGGAATTAACGCGGATTATCAAAGAATGGCAACCGCATATTATGGTCGTTGAAGAAGCGATCTATGCCCAAAATGTCAAGACCGCCCTGTTGATGGGACAGGCACGTGGGACGGTGCTGTTGGCGGGTGCCAATAGTGGACTACCGCTGGCCGAATATACTCCTAAGAAGATTAAATTGGCGGTCGTAGGCAACGGCGCGGCCTCCAAGGAACAGGTCCAGTTTATGGTTAGTCGTCTCTTAAATTTAAGCCAGAAACCGGAGTCAATGGATGCCGCGGACGCGATGGCAGTGGCGATCTGTCATCTGAACCGTCCGAAATTTACGGGGTAGGAAATGTTTGCTTATATTAGCGGAAAAATTATCCAGAAAGAACCCACCAGTCTCATCATCGATGTTGGTGGAATCGGCTACCAGATTCATATTCCCCTGTCGACCTATTCAATATTACCGGCTTCCGGCCAATCCGCCAAATTGCTGACGTATTATCATGTTCGGGAAGATGTCCAGGCTCTGTACGGCTTTGCCAGTCAGGCGGAGAAGGACATGTTCTTGTTATTGATTAATATTTCCGGGATTGGCCCTAAGATGGCCATCACTATTTTGTCCGGTGCCAATCCCGATCAGTTTCGCCGCCGCATACTGGACGGCGATGTCAAAGCCCTGACCCTGATCCCGGGTATCGGTCTGAAAACGGCCAAACGCATTATCGTCGAGCTGAGTGAAAAGATTGGTAAATCTGACGAATCACTTCCGGAAGACCTCAGTCCGGTTACTATCAAATCACACGAGGAAGTTCTCAAGGCTTTGGTCTCACTCGGCTATCGCCGTTCGGAAGCTCTGAAAGCCCTGCGCAAAGCTGTTCAGGAACTCGGCGTGTCAGCTTCGGTTGAGCTATATATTAAAACTGCGCTTAATCATATGTAAGAGGAAATCATGACAAATCCGGCAGTCAAAGAAACTCCGTTTTATGCAAAACATCTGGCTTACCAGGCTAAACTGGTACCCTTCGCCGGTTACTGGATGCCGATCCAGTACCGCGGTATAATGGATGAGCACCGTCGGGTCAGAACCACGGTAGGCGTATTCGATGTCTCGCATATGGGGGAATTCATAATAAAAGGTGCAAAGGCCGAAGAATTTCTGAATAAATTAACTATCAATGATGTAACAAAACTCGCGGTCGGTCAGGTTCAGTACTCGGCCATGTGCTACCCCGACGGTGGCATTGTCGATGATCTGCTGGTCTATCGTTTTAGCGATCATTATATGCTGGTCGTCAACGCCGCCAATCTGGAGAAAGATTTTAAATGGATTAAGGAACACCTCCCTGCTGGAATAAAATTGACCGATATTTCGGATGAAACCGGCCTCTTAGCGATCCAGGGTCCGCGGGCTCTAGAAGCGCTCCAGCCACTGACTAAAGTCGATCTGAATGCGATCGAATTTTACCATTTTAAGGAAGATAAAATTGCCGATGTCGAGGCGCTTTTATCGCGCACCGGCTATACCGGCGAGAAAGGATTGGAAATTTATCATAAGCCTGCCGACAGTGCCCGACTCTGGGAGGCGATTTTTGCGATTGGGGAAAAGTACGAAATTCAGCCGATCGGATTAGGCGCTCGCGACACTCTCCGACTCGAAATGAAATATGCCCTTTACGGCAACGATATCGATCAGACCACCAATCCTCTGGAAGCCGGTCTGGGCTGGATTACCAAGTTGGATAAACCGGATTTTATCGGTAAATCGGCTATACTGAAAATCAAAGCGGAAGGTTTAAGGCGCAGAAATGTCGGTTTTGAAATGCTCGAACCGGGCATCCCGCGCCATGGTTATAAGGTTTTTAAAGGGGGTCAGGAAATCGGTCAGGTGACCAGCGGCACTCAGTCGCCAACCCTGAACAAAGGCATTGGTGTGGCCTATGTCGCTAACGCTTACAGTATGACCGGTACGACCATTGAGATTGAGATTCGTGGTAAATTCATGCCCGCCGTCATAGTCAAAACTCCGTTTGTACCCGCGAGAACTCAATGAATAATCGGCGACAGGAAATATTCGGCATCTTGCTGATTGCCCTGGCGATATTGATTATCCTGAGTCTGGTTTCATACAATTCGGTCGAAGAGCCTACCATATCGAAAAATGTCGCGATCCAAAACTGGATGGGAATCGTAGGCGTGTGCATTTCACACTATTTAATCAAATATACCTTCGGCGTGGCGGTTGTCATTCTGCCGATTCTGATGCTGGTCTGGGGCTGGTGGTTGTTTGCCAACAAAGAGCGCCGGATCCTGATCCGTTTCAGTTTTTATACCGTTTTTCTGGCAATTCTGGTATCAACCACTCTTGGAGTACCAGCCGCTAGATATAACCTTTCCAGCGGTATCGGATTCCACTACAGTGGTCTGATCGGCGGTGTTTTTGCCAAGGTCATGCAGGATTTTCTAGGCTTCGCCGGCACAGTGATCGTTTTATCCGTCTTGGCGCTGGTTACTCTGCGCGGTTATTTTTCCTGGAGCTTTTACAGCCCGTTCGCCAAATGGCAGTTGCATCGTCAGATGAAGAAGAAAAAGAGCCTGGTGGAAATTTCCAAACCGGTCGTTCCCGAAAAACTATTTGCGACCGGCGAACCGGAAGAAATCGGCCCCGTTTCCGAACCGCTTGCCGAAAAACCGCCGCGCTCTTTAAAAATAAAAAAACCAGTCGAACCGCTGGTCGAAACAGCTGAATCGAAAGTCCTCCCCGAAGCCGAATCTGTCTCGGCCACGGCGGCCCGAATATATCAATTGCCGACCATTGATTTACTGGAAATGCCGCCTGATGCAAAAGATTCGGTGAGTAAGGAAGAGATGAGCGAAAATGCGCAGTTGCTGGAAAACGCACTGGCAACTTTCGGCGTCCAGGGAAAAGTTGTCAACGTCTCACCCGGTCCGATCATTACCCGTTATGAAATTGAACCGGCTACCGGAGTGCGGGTTAGCAAAATCGCCGCTCTGGCAGATGATTTAGCCCGAATCTTGTCCGCCAAACGGATCCGGATCGTAGCCCCCATTCCAGGTAAGTCAGTCGTCGGTGTCGAAATTCCCAACCGTAAGCCGGAAGTCGTTTTCCTGCGCAGTATTATTGGTTCGCGCCAATTTACCTCCACCAAATCGAAGCTGACTATTGCCCTGGGCAAAACAACTTCCGGTGAAATCTATACTGTCGATCTATCCCGCATGCCGCATCTCCTGATCGCCGGTGCGACCGGTTCCGGTAAAAGTGTCTGCATCAACACTATTATTGCCAGCCTGCTTTATTTAGCCCGGCCGAATGAAATAAAATTTGTACTGATCGATCCCAAAAAGCTGGAATTATCGATCTTTAAAGCCCTGGAAGGCTATCATCTGATAACCTGTGAGGATCTGGATGAATACGTCATTACGCGCGCCGATAACGCTATCGTGGCTTTGCGCTCGGTCGAATTGGAAATGGAGCGACGCTACGAAATTCTGGCCGGCGCCACGGTGCGTAATATTGACGAGTACAACAACCGGGTTGTGAACGGCGAACTCGATAAGGAATTTTTGCCTTATATCGTGCTGATTATCGATGAATTGGCCGATCTGATGATGACCTCGGCCAGGGAGGTCGAGGAACCGATCACACGCCTGGCCCAGATGTCGCGGGCAGTCGGAATTCACCTCATAATTGCCACCCAGCGTCCCTCGGTGGACGTGATTACCGGTGTGATTAAGGCTAATTTCCCGGCCCGCATTGCTTTCCAGGTAGCCTCGAAAATCGATTCGCGCACGATTCTCGATCTGAATGGGGCCGAAAAATTACTGGGACGCGGCGATCTGCTCATCACCACACCCCAAAATCCCGAGCCTTTACGGGTCCACAGCGCCTATATCTCGCTGGAAGAAATCGAACGGTTGCTGGAACACATTCAAAACCAACCCAAGCCGGGTGAGGTCGAATTACCCTCGATAAAAGAGGAAAGTGTGGATGAATTCGGGCTCTATGACAATGGTGAAAAGGATCCACTCTATTACGAGGCTCTGAAACTCATCGTGACGCATCAGCAGGGCTCGATTTCGCTACTTCAACGGCGCCTTAAAATCGGTTATTCACGAGCGGCACGTCTGATCGATGAGCTCGAAAAAGCCGGCATCGTCGGACCTTTCACCGGCAGTAAAGCCCGCGATGTACTGGTCGATGAGAATTATCTCGAACAACTACGAGACGAAGAAAACGACCCGGATAAAGAGTAGAATTCTGTGATAATTATCAATTACACTTAACGATTTCTATCTAAATTAATGCCGTGAAATTGGCTCAATCAAAATATATCTATCGCCCCCTTATCGTGTCCATTTTACTAGCAGTCGTTTTATTATTATCGGCCCAGGACACCGCCCAGAGGATTCTGGATAAAGTTAGCCGGCAGTATCGTTCTGCTCTACCATTTAAAATCGGTTTTACGATCCGGCAGGAGATGTCTGATGGCAAAAATTACTCCGCAACCAGCGGGACTTTCTTTTTGAACTCCCGGGGATGCTTTCGGGTGAATTTTACCGACCAGGAAATCGTATATGATCTTCAATGGCTCTGGACGCGGGATAAGGTCAATCGTCAGGTAGTCGTCGAAGAATTCAATCCGCGTTCGAGTCTGAAGTTAGTCAGTGATCTATTGAATGGTTCTTTAACGACTTATCGAATTGTTAAAATGACTAAAAAGAAAACCGGATTGACGATCCTGGAACTTGAACCACTGACAGAAAATGGCTACATTCGTTCGATGCAATTAACCATTGATCAAAATCTCGGGACGATTAAAACGGCTAATTATCGTGATTTTCAGAATAATCAGATCAGCGCCGTTTTGGATACTCTAGCGCACCTGAGTGCGACGGATTCCAGCTGCTTTAATATCGGATTAAAAACCGATGATGAATTAATCGATTTGCGCCCATGAAGAACAATTCAAATAGTATCTGGAAGCGCATTTTCAGTCTTAAGACATTGGGCGCTTTTTTGATCAGTATCCTGGGGCTTTATCTCGGATTCCGTAAATTTGACGGAGCCGCGTTCTGGGAATCTCTCCGACAGACCAGACTCTGGATTTTCGGTTTATCGATGGCGATCATGGTGATAATGGTCGCGGTGCGCGGCTGGCGCTGGAAATATTTAATGTATCCGCTGAATAATTTGCCGGTTAAAAGAATGTTTGAAATGGAAATGATTGGTTTTTTCGGGAACCAGGTTTTTCCATTTCGCCTGGGTGAAATTCTACGCGGTTATGCCCTGGGTAAAACTCAAAAAATTCCGATCGGAACGGTATTCGGGACAATCGTTGTAGAACGGACGTTGGACACTTTAACATTTATCACAATCCTGATATTCGGGGCCATTTTATTCCCGGGTATGCCGGCCTGGGTACGGACCAGCGGAAGGATCGGCGGAGCAGGTATTTTTATTTTGTTAATTTTAGCCTATATTTCGCATCGTAAAAAAAATGCTTTGAAGGATTTTTTTAAGAGAAAATTAAAAATGTCGAAGGAGCACAAAATAGGAAGGGCGATTCTTAGCTTCTGGCAAGGTCTGACGGCCTTGCAAAAAACTCCCCACCTGAGCCTGATCGTCGGCCAATCGATTCTGATCTGGGCAATCTGTATCAGCAATTTCTGGATCATGGGGGCGGCACTGAAAGTTTATTTCAATCTATATGCCCTTTTATTGATTTTTTTCGTGACCTCGGCTATCGTTTCAGTTCCTTCCGCACCCGGTTATGTGGGAACCTATCATGCCGCTACAATCGGAATACTGATTTTCCTGGGATTGGATTTGCCGAAAGCCCAGGCTTTAGCGGTTATAATGCATGCGGTCGGTTTTATCATTCTGACCGCCTTGGGTCTCGTTTATTATCTTAAATATCAGGTAAATTTGAATGCGCCGGCCGCAGTTTACGCAGAGAAAGGAGCTCAGTATTAAATAATGGAAGCCATGAATGGTACTATGAGACCCGGATTCCCGGAAAAAAGTTATAATGAACCTGAAAAAGAGGTCTCACTCCAGGATTACTTTAGGATAATCTATCGCGGCCGCTGGATCATCGGGATCACTTTCGTTGTGGTCATGATTCTGACGGTTTATATCACTTTTACGACTCCTCCTCAGTACCAGGCTACCACAATCCTGATGTTGTCTGGTCGGGCGACTTCCACCAGCACTCTCTTTCAGAATCCGCTTGTGCCGACCAATTATCTCAAGGTCAATAATGAGATTGAGGTTCTGAAAAGCGCGGCTCTGGCCCGCAATGTTATTAAAGCCCTGCGCAGTTCACCGGAAGCCGACAGTCTGTACATCCTTGGCACGCGGGAATATCATCGTAAAGGCATCGCCTTGGGTGATCTGGTTGGTATTACCATTTCGGGTTTAAAGAGCATTTTTACCTCCGGGAGCCCTACCCAGATCGCCGTGATAGACACCTTAGATAGAGATTTAGTGCGAGACTTGACAGGGTCGATGAAAATCGAACCAATCCGCGAAACCGAGGCGATTCGCTTAACGATTACCTCGGTCGATCCGGAAGAGGCCGCCCTGATTGCCAACACCATTTCGAGTATCTATTATGAGACCGATGTGCAATTCAATCTCGGGGAAGTGATCGAGATGAAGGACTTCCTTGAGGAGCAACTGGTCCAGATCGAGAATGACCTGAAAGAATCCGAGGAAGCCTTAAAGGATTATCAGCGTCAGGAAGGTATTTTTGGTTTGGATGAAACCGCCAAGATTTTGATTGAACAACTCAGCACCTTCGAGGCCACCTTTTATACGACTCTCGCCGATCTGAAAATTTCCCAACAAACTCTGGAAAACCAGAATAAATTATTAACTGAACGTGAGCAAATGGTTATTCAGGAAGCTATTAATACTACCAATCCGTTTGTCGCTCAGTTGCGGCAGAGTATCGCCGAAATGGAAGCCGAAAAGATCACGGTCATGACCGTCCAGGGCTATGATATCAATCATCCGGCTATTAATGAACTCAACAAACGCATTGCGGATTTAAAAACCAAATTGCTGGAAGAATCCCAGAAAATCACCAGTCTGGGACTTACTCCGGAAGAACAATCCAAAATATCGGCTGATCTGCTCAACAAGATCCTCATTAGTAATGTCGAGATCATTGCCCTGGATGCTAAGAGCAAGGAGTATAAAAAACTGGTCGATCAGTATTCCGCCAAGCTCGATCGTTTACCGACCAGTACCCTGGAATATGCCCGGTTGGATCGGGAACGCCAGGTCAACGAAAAGTATTATATCCTGATGAAAACTAAATATCAGGAATCGCGGATAACTGAAGCCAGCAAAATCAGCAATATCCGGATTGTCGATCCGGCCGTTCCTCCGGTGAAACCGGTCAAGCCTAAAAAGAAAATGAACATGTTGCTGGGATTATTTCTCGGTTTAGGGGCTGGTATTGGAATTGCCTTCATTCGCGATTATATCGATCATTCCATTAAATCCGGCGACGATCTGCAACGTCTTGGATTGACGGCTATCGCCATCATTCCGACTATCGATGTTAAAAGCGCTCTGCAGAAACTTGGTAAGATCTATAAAGAAAAGAATCTCAACGAGGAAATTTTATTGAAATCGCGACTGGTTTCGCACTATGATCCTAAATCGGCGGTCGCCGAAGCCTACCGCACTTTGCGCACCAACATTCAGTTCATGAGCCCTGACCGTCCGATTAAAAGCCTGTTAGTCACCAGTGCTGGCCCGAGCGACGGAAAATCGACTACCGTTATCAATATCGCTATCACTTTTGCCAGTTTGGATAAAAAAACCCTGCTGATTGATGCCGACCTGCGTAAACCAGTTCAGCATAAAGTATTTGAATTTCAGCGCGGACCGGGTCTGACCCACCTCCTGATTGAAGACTTGCAGGATGAAGACGTAATCCGCCATACCGAAATTCCCAATCTTGATTTAATAACTTGTGGTGATATTCCACCGAATCCGTCGGAGTTATTAGCTTCCCAGCGTCTCAAGAATTTCATGGAGCGTATGAAGGAAAAATACGATGTAATTCTGTTCGATACCCCACCGGTTATCGCCGTCACCGATGCGACCGTGCTGTCGCAGTTGACCGATGCCCTGCTTCTGGTAGTCCGCGCCGGTTCGACCGATCTAAGGGTGCTGGAAAGATCCTTAGAGCTCCTCCGGCATGTCAAAGCCAACCTGATCGGAGCCGTATTGAATGGTGTGAATATTTCAACCGGCTACGATTCATATTATTACTACTACCGTTATTATTACTATTACAGTGATGCCGGGCTTAAGAAAAAATCATCCCGAACTCGGCGACATCGGCATACAACCTAGCCAAGATAGGTGTTCCAATCAACAGGAGTGGAACTCCGGCGGTAGATTCTTCAATCTGATATGTCACGCAATTTAAAAATGGCCAATGTACAATCCGGACTGGCGACAAATCGTATTTACAATATGGATTGTATTGAAGGCATGCAGACCGTACCGGACGATTTTATTGATTTAATCATCACCGATCCACCCTTTGCGATAAATTTTAAGGCTAAACGTGGCAATTATCATCGCACTCAGTCACGGGTTCTGGAAGGGTATACTGAGATACCAGCATATGAATATTTAGATTTTACGTTGAAATGGCTGACCCAGGCTTATCGTATTCTAAAACCGAGCGCGAGTATGTATGTTTTCTCCGGGTGGAATAATTTGAAGGAGGTCCTGACGGCTTTAGAACAGGTCGGATTTCTGACCATCAATCACCTGATCTGGCAATATCAGTTTGGAGTAGTAACCAAACGGAGGTACGTATCGTCGCATTATCACTGTCTTTACGTCTGCAAGAACGATCGCCTACGTAAATTTTATCCGTATAGCCGGTTCGATAAAAACGCCCGTGATAGCAATGGAAGGAGTTTGCATTATCAGGATAAGGAGGACGTCTGGCGGATCAAACGTGAGTATTGGACGGGTAAAACCAAGACTCCGACAAAATTACCGGCCGAAATCATCCGGAAAATCCTGCTGTATTCCAGTGCGGAAGGCGACCTGGTATGCGATCCGTTTCTCGGTTCGGGACAGGTGGCAGTAGTCAGTAAAGAGCTGAAGCGTCGCTATCTCGGTTTTGAAATCAATCCGGTCTATTACGAGTTTGCTTTCAAAAGATTAGCGCCAAAGGGCGGGATTTCCAATTGCCAATCGAGTTGACTAATTAGTATTATACATGACTCGAATTACGTTATTTTCAGTTTTATTTGTGATTTGTATCACAAATTTTAGCTGTCTAAATTCAAATTACGCATTGTTGCACAATATTTTATTTGGAAACAGGAAAAGGGATCTTTTGAATTGCAAAATAAATATTAAATTTCCTGCCAATGGGATGTGAATTGATTGTAGTAATAAAAAAATAAATGATAGGGTGAACATGATGGATACCAAAGAAAATAAGAATGAGGATCTTAAACTACCCTACATTTCACCTGCTATTATTGAGGAGTGTGAAATAACGGTAGATTTACAGACCAACGTTTTAACCGATGAGCCACCACCTCCGCTATGACGGTGCAGGCGTTTATTTACGCTTATAAAATTTTGAAAATGCGAAAATCAAAAAAGAAAGATTTAAAATGGAAAAGAAAAAATATTTGACAATTTTCCTGCTGGGTCTAATGATTCTATCCAGCCAGATTATGGCTCAACAAACCGTGACATATGAAGATTTTCCGGCTTATCCACGCTGGGTTTTGATTAGTTTTCCTTTGGTATTTGATGAGAATAATCCTGACTCGGTCTTAGGGCCTACCTTCAAAGAAGGCGGCGCCGGCGAATGGTGGCGCTTTTCACGCTGGAATATTGCCAACAATACCTATTACCGCTATGGTGAAATGGAATATGTCTGGAATCATGAAGCTCAGGCATATAATTCCGAAAAAGCCGAGCAAGGAAGTCCGCATGCGATCGAACCCGGTTATGGTTTTTGGCTACAACAAAGTTCAGCTAGTACTGTCACCGATTTTTCCTTAACCGGTACTCCGGTCAACCAATCTGAACCGGTGTATGTCCCGATTGATCAGCCCCAAACGGTTCAGGGACACGACTATCCGGGTATTACTATGGTCGGTAATCCTTTTCTTTATCCGATTGATTGGGCCAACGCCCAATTTCGGGTAAACGGTTCTCAGGAATTGACTTTAGCACAGACAGTAACCATGGGCCTGGTCTCGCAGTACGCTTATCGTTGGGCTCTGAGTGATAGTGGTGATCAATATATACCTTACAATATGACGGATGGCGGTGATCTGGAAGTCTGGGATGGTTACTGGGTTGAACAATTAAATCCTGAAGAAACTAAATATGTGGTCTACGACGTTGCCTGTACTCTGGAGAGCAGCAGTGGCGGCGATGGTTGCGATGTCTGTCCTGATGAAGACATTGGTCAGATGAAATATTTGAAACTGCAGTATAATGGTACCGCAGCGAAATGGATAAAAGTCAAAGACAACCAGTGTCATATTCTTTTTTGGGGTGAGGTCCAACCCGGAGCTGAATTTGAGTTTTATGGTGTGCAATGGAAACAGTCTATGGGTCCAAAAATTTATATGTATCTTTGCAGTGGAAGTGGTTGTTGTTCTTGTACTTTTGACTGTGAAATTCACACCAGCTGTTCGGTACCTATTGGACCGGGTCAGGTATGGGGATCCTTTACGATTATCGAAGCTATTAGTAAAAATGATGTGGTCATGTGTCCGATTGAAGGTTTGAACAAACCCATGATCGAATTTTCAAATGCGACAATCGATGGCCTTGACTCCGATCTGGGCATCGGCGGTGCCATCGAGACTGATCAATTGGTGGTTTCTTTGGCGGATTCAGCTAATGATGAGGTCTATTTTAGTACATATACCGTTAATGGTGATTCTTCCGGCTGGCTAGAGATTGCCCAGGTTGAGCAACCGATTGCTGATGGATTGGGTTTTAGTGTTACCCTAATTAGTCATATTAGTAATGAATACACTTTTAATGTCACCAGCAGTGGCGAGCAAACTTCTGCATTAACTGCTATTAAATTCCGTTTTGGGGATCAACAGACGATTAATTCGCCTTCCGATGGCAGTACATTTACCGCTACGCGGACACTATTGAATGGAGTAGAAGTGACCTTGTTGGAACTTAAAACTCCGGCAATTGCCATCGGGAAACAGCTGGCTAAAGCATCGAGTAAAATTTCATATCCGGTTAAAGCCGAATCAGCAGCTGAATGGATTATTCCGATAAAAGTTGCCAGTACCGATGGCATTCTGATCGATAGTTACAATGGTTTAGGAGTGAAGACAAGCGCTTCCACGGCGTTTGACCTGAATGACACTCGCAATTTTGCACCCAATCTGGATACTTATGTGGATATCTATTTTCCGCATCATGAATCGGACGATCGCTTGAATTATTGGCCGCAAAAACCGATGAAAGCCTCCTTCGACATTCGTTCGGAGGCAGACGTCATAGCCTGGGATTTCAGGGTGGATTATCGAAATGCAAGTAGCCGCGAACTGCTCCTGAGCTGGGATTCCAGTCAATTTTCCACGACAAAAGAACTTACTCTGGTCGATTTTCAGGCCGTAGAACCGGAGCGGATTAATATGCTGACTAATGCTTCCTATGTTATCACTACTCCGGCAAACGATAATGGAACGCTTTATTTTGCCGTGGTGGCCGCTGATCCCGAAGGCGGCAGTGGTATCAAAGCCGATGAGCCGAAAAAACCCTCTGATTTTTATCTGCTGAGAAGTTATCCCAATCCGTTCAATGCTACGACCACGATCCAATATAATGTCCAGAATGTGGGCAAGACCTCTCTTAAAATTTACTCGGTAACAGGAGCTCTAGTCCGGACTCTGGTTGAATCCAATCTCCAGCCGGCTGAATATCAGATTCAATGGGATGGCAGAGACGAGGCGGGAGTACCAGTAGCCACCGGACTTTATATTTGTCAGTTACGTTCGGGCAATGCCGTTTCAGCCATAAAGATTGCTTTAATAGAATAGAATCGGCAAAAAACGACAGGATTAAATCAGGAATCAATACTAAGCATACGGAATTAAAGTTTACCCGCTCTCTTTCGGAATCAGGAGAAGCGGGTAAACTTTTGAGCAATGTCTTAGACGCACCAAAAGAGAGGGCTCATTTTAGCCGTATATAATCGGACGCCTCAGGGCGTGGAACAGATTATCCCACTCTTACGAACGGCCACCCAGCCGGTAATCCTGATAGCTAACGGTAAAAGTATGTCGCCGACTATTAAGGACGGCGACAAATTGACGATCGCTCCTTACTGCTTTAAAGAACGTCCGTGTGAAAACGCCATAATAGTTTTTGAACGCAGACATCGGCTTGTGTGTCATCGATGCCTGTTTAGCGTTGGGTGGGGAAGCCGCCATTACATTTATGAAAAAGGTGATAACAATTATGTGGGGCGCTGTATATCTGCCCGGCGGGTGGTCGGCAAGGTCGTCAGTATTAATGGAAATAATGTTATCCCGCCCGCGCCTTCTTATCTTTCGCCAATCAGGTTATTGACCCGGCGTATCAGTGACCGTGTCTTTCATCTGCTCAAGCGTAATTACCGTTAGCTGCCCGGTTAAAATCCGTTAATAATTATCGGCCTTGGATATTGGCTCCAGAACGATATTTGTTCGTAGCGAAATTATGTATATATTTCCAATAAATGAACAGCGAGAATCGGTTTTTCAGGACAGTATGCAGGGTTTTAGACGCAACCGAAAGTCATCCCGATGTCGATAATTCCACTCTTGACGAAGACAAATTATATCGCCTGGGTTTATATCACCAGATCCTGCCTCTGATAGTTCATCACCGGGATCAACTGGCGACGGCTTTTCCGACGCTTTCGAGTGAATTCTTCGAGAAATGCCGGCTTTATGTAATGACCAATGTCGGTCGCATCATGTTATATGAGAGATTCCTGGCCGATCTCGATCAGCGGTTGACGGCGGAGGGGATTGAATATCGTTTGTTTAAAGGACCGATCTTAGCCTATGAGTTGTATCAGTTTCCTTACCTGCGCACATTTGGCGATCTGGATATATTAATTCAGGAAAAGTCCCTTGAAAAAGTGCACCGCATCGTTAGCGGGCTGAATTGTGAACTGTGTGATGACCTGTATACCGCCTTTCCGGCAGAAATTATCAAGAAATACAGATTTGCCCGCCATTATGCTTCTATCAAAGGTCCGTTTGTAGCAGTCGATGTGCATCTCAGTTTGAGTAGTCGTCTGCACCCGTTTCAATTTGATACGGCTGATTTTTGGTTACATTCGAGGACCTACCGAATTAGTGACCATGCGTATCAGACCTTCGATCATCCCTATCAGGCCTTATATCTGCTTTATCATGCTTTTAAGCATTATTTTTTCAAGTTGATTTGGGTCATTGATTGTCGGCAGACTTTTCGATTACCCGGTTTTGATATAGTTGGTTTCAAATATTTACTAAAGAAATATCATCTGAGTCGCATCTGGGAAATTTATAACCAGGTCGTGGCTGATTTATGGAATGGCGAATCGCAAGCAACGGCCATGCTACCGCGTCGCGGATTATTACGCAAGATCAATCCAAAATTGATACTGCAGGGAGGTATGTCGACTTCACAGTCACGGGCTCGAATGTTACTTCCGATGCTGTACTTACCGCAGTTATCACAGAGAATCGTCTATCTCTGGCGGCAGATGTTTCCGCCGCGCGATGTGGTACGCGACTTTTACACTTCAAAGGATCTAAAACCCACCTGGCGAAATTACTTGCGCCTGCGCCGCAAGGCCGTGGCTGAACTATTAAACCATTAAATCATCGAGGAAATTATGCTTTATAAACGCATGGAATTTATAGAATGGCGTCGGTTTGAGAACGAAAGTTTATTATTAAACCTGCAAACCGGGAAATATTTCCGCATCAATGAGGTGGGTAGCCTGATCTGGGAAAAACTGGATGGAGCAAATGAAGCTGAAGATATTATCAAAATCATCGTTAAGCATTTCGCTGTCAGCGAAGCCACTGCCCGTCAGGATTATAATAAATTTACCGAGCAACTGCTGAACGATAACCTGATCAGTATGAGCGATCCAGGCCAGCCTTGAAGCAGTATCAGAAGACTTTTCGGATTCTGGATTTTGATCTATTCGTCACGACTAATAATCGCGAGCTGATCGAGATTCTGGATGAAAATTTTCTCTATTCCGAAAAAAAATTAGATACACCCCAACGCGGACGCTTTCGGCTTGAAATTGAGGTTGTCAATAACTTGGAACGTGTCCGAGAATTGCACAACCAGTTTAATTATGCTTATGATCATATCCAGGATGCTTTACTGCTGACTTACTTAGACGGCGCGATCCGCGTGGAAATCTCTTATGCCGAGCGAAAAATTAAAGCCCAGGTGGAGAAAATTACCTTTCGTTATCGGGCCGCCCTGGGTAATTGGCTTTTGACTTTACCGTTTGCTGAACTTGTCAAGGAGTATCATTATTATTTCATGCATTCCGCGGCTCTGGTAAAAGAGGGCCGGGCTCTGCTTTTAGCCGGTAAATCAGGACAGGGCAAAACGACCCTGGCACTGGCCTTACTGAAAATGGGTTGGCACTATATTTCCGATGACGAAGTCTATCTATTCGTGGATAACGGATTTTATATTCGGGGTGGATCGATAAAAGCTAAACTGACCAGTCGGACCTGGGAAATGTTCAGCGACATCCTGGGTGCGCCGGAAAAATATCGTGGTAAACGTCTGATCGATCTGGAATCTGCTTTTCCGGATCGAGTACTGACCAAAGCCAGAGTCGCAAACCTCTGTATCATTGCACCAGCTCAGACTATTCGCCTGGAACGCTTAAAGCCTATTGAGGCGGTGAAAGAGTTGTTCTCACTAGCTTTTTTGAATGCCCATCCGAATTATACGCGCGAAAATTTTGGATTTCTGACCGATTTTTGTTATTCCGTACCCTGTTACCGCTTGAATTTTACGACCGATTTTGTAGAACTGGACCGGCATCTGACGGAGATAATGCCCACTAAATGAATAAAAGCCTAAAAGAGGATATCGTCGTTATTCAACCGATCCGGGTACCTTTCTGGCGGGATTTTAAAGAAATTTTTCGTTATCGCGAATTGGGTTTCTTTCTGATCTGGCGCGATTTGAAACTGCGTTATAAGCAGACCATTCTGGGCATCAGCTGGGCGGTTCTGCAACCTTTTCTGCAGATGGTGGTTTTGGCGATTTTCTTCGGTCGCATCGTGAATTTGCCTTCGCAGGGAGTCCCTTATCCGGTTTTTGTATATGCCGGATTATTGCCCTGGACATTTTTTGCCAATGCAGTCAATGCCTGCAATTATGCCGTTATCAATAACGCCGGTCTGATCCGCAAGATTTACTTTCCGCGTCTGTTGATTCCCATTAGTGCGACTGGCACCGGCCTGGTCGATTTTCTGTTAGCTTTTTTATTGCTTATCGTGATTATGCTTTTCTACCATCTGCCATTGACGTTCGGGATATTCGGATTGCTACCGTTGACGATCTTATTAGTTTTAACCGGACTGGGAGTTGGGGCACTCCTGTCGGCTTTGGCAGTCGTTTATCGGGATGTGCGACACATTGTCCCGTTTCTGGTGCAATTGTGGTTTTTTATCACGCCGGTAATTTATCCAGCCACGATCATTTCAGATCGATTTCAGTTTTTGCTGAATCTTAATCCAATGTCCGGTATCATTACCGGATTCCGAGCGATTATACTAAATCAACCACCGGATTACTCCGCATTATATCAGAGTGGAGCAATCGGATTGCTTTTTTGTCTGGCGGGCGTTTTATATTTCAGCCGCAAAGCCCGGGACTTTGCGGATGTAGTTTAAACAGGATGGTCAATGCCGGATTATAACGCTATCGAAACTAATAAATTGGGGAAAAAGTATCGGCTGAACAAGGCTCTCCGACCTGATAACCTGCGAGAGGCGGTTAGCTATTTCTTCAAATCACCGGCCCAATCTCTGGCAAATATAATCCATCGAAATTACTCGCCCAGCGGACGGGAATTATGGGCGATCCGGGATGTCGATTTACAGGTCAAAGGCGGCGAAGTGCTCGGGATTATCGGGAAGAATGGCGCCGGGAAAAGCACGCTTCTGAAAGTGCTCAGCCGGGTAACCGAAGCCAGCGAAGGCAGGGCTATCGTCCGGGGACGTATCGCTTCTCTGCTGGAAATCGGGATCGGTTTTCATCCGGATTTAACCGGTCGCGAAAATATTTTCCTGAATGCGGCTTTACTGGGTATGAAGAAGGCGGTGGTGAAGAGTCGATTCAATGAGATTGTGGAGTTTGCCGGAGTAAGCGATTTTATCGAAACTCAGGTGAAAAAATATTCCAACGGGATGTTCGTGCGATTGGCCTTTGCCATCGCGGTCCATCTGGATTCGGAAATCGTCTTTATCGACGAAGTTCTGGCGGTAGGCGATACTGATTTTCAGCGTAAATGTCTAAATAAAGTCCAAGCCCTATCTGAAAGTGGCCGAACGGTTCTGTTTGTCAGCCATAATCTGGCGGCCGTTGAACGGCTTTGCAAACGTTGTATCGTGTTCGATCAGGGGCGGATAGGTTTTGACGGTAGTACCTCACAAGCCCTGGAATATTATCGAACTAATATTTTAGAAAGAGTTACTGGTTAAGAAATAGTTCGAGTCATTTAATTATAAGTACTGTCGCACGTTATAAAACAAAATAACCAATAATCATGCCCAACCGAGTTTGATAATAACTTTCCGCATTAACATTCCTTTACGATCAGGATAATCTTTTATGTTGGAGTTGACTTCGATTTTCGATAAAATTACGGCGTTAATATGGCACTGCAATTTACGAGTAAAGTCTGGAAAAATTTGTAAATCGGATCCCCCTTTCCATTGTTTTAATGCCTGATTTCGAGAATGGCCAGTAAATTGGTACCAAAAAGTGCGGATTGTGTGAGTACGGTCACGACCTTTAATTGGTAATTATCTAAAAATAATCCGATATTTAGTCGGGTTCGTATTTTTAATCTCGTCGGAGGATGTAGCTGACGGGGCGGTGCCATTGGAGGGAGTAATGAAAAATTTTAAAAGTTGGCGAAAGCACTTAATAATTTTAAATAAGGATTTTTATGAAAGTACCTTTACTGGATCTTAAGGCTCAGCTCGATACCATCCGCCCGGAACTTTTAAAAGCCGTCGGTGAAGTGCTGGATTCGACCCAATACATTATGGGCACTTCGGTCGCCGAACTTGAAAAGCAGATTGCCTGTTACTGTGAAGTCCAGCATGCGATTGGCGTCAGTTCCGGCACGGATGCTCTTTTGATAGCGTTGATGGCCCTGGATGTCAAACCCGGTGATCTGGTGATCACCACGCCCTATTCGTTTTTTGCTACGGCCGGGGTAGTTGCCCGCCTGGGCGCCTGGCCGGTTTTTGTGGATATTGATCCGGCGACTTTTAATCTAGATCCGCAAAAACTGAAGAAGTGGTTTGCCAAGAATCCGTCCAGCGCCGCTAAAGTCAAGGCCATTATACCGGTTCATTTATACGGGCAATGCGCGGATCTTGATCCGATCCTGGAAATTTCCACCAAATACAATGTTGCGGTTATCGAAGATGCAGCGCAGGCCATCGGAGCGCGTTATCCTTCCAAGTCGGGTTTGAAAAAAGCCGGAGCGCTGGGCCGAATGGGCTGCTACTCATTCTTCCCAAGCAAGAATCTCGGTGGTATCGGTGACGGTGGCATGATCGTGACTAATGATTCGGTACTTGCTGAAAAATTGACCAAATTGCGGAATCACGGCTCACATCCAAAATACCACCATTCTTTAATCGGCGGTAATTTCCGCCTGGATACAATTCAGGCCGCGGCCTTGTTAGTGAAATTGCCACACCTTGAAAGCTGGCATAAAGCGCGTCAGGAAAATGCCGCTTACTATGATAAAGCCCTGGCCGGCTCACTGATCCAAACGCCTCGTATCGTTTATCAACGTGAGTATCATATTTATAATCAGTATGTCATTATCGTGCCTGAAAAACGGGATGAACTGCGCCGCTATCTGACCGAGAATGAGATCGGCTCTGAAATCTACTATCCGATTCCATTTCACCTGCAGGAGTGTTTCAAATATCTCGGTTACAGACGCGGCGATTTTCCGCACAGCGAATTTGCGGCCGAACATTCTCTGGCATTACCGATTTATCCGGAGCTGACGGAAGAAATGCAGGCTTATGTGGCCGCGAAGGTGGTTAAGTTCTATTAGGAATTAAGTGTGTTTAAGTCCTTATAAGTACTTTTAAGTACGTTTAAGAAATAAGAAACGATGTACGAGATAGAAAAGAAAGTCGAAGGAATCGTTAAAGAATGGTGTAGTAAATATGAGGTGAACCTACGGGAAAGGCTCCTGAATTTCTCTGTAGCTGTCATTCAATTTTTAGCTAGTCTGCCTGATAAGAGAGAGTATGAGGTTTTTCGTATCCAGTTATCCAAATCAGCTACTTCGATCGGAGCCAACTATGAAGAGTCTCAATATTCGACCTACCGGGAATTTATCGCTAAAATCAGAATAGTGATGAGAGAGGCGGTTGAAACAAAATACTGGTTAAAGATAATCAATAAAATGCAAATTGGGGATCCCGCAAAGCGAGAAGCGCTTAATACTGAAATCGATGAGGTTGTCCGTATTTTTGGCTCAATCCTATCCAAATTGAAAAAAGCCGAATGATTAATAAGCATTAATAAGCATTAATAAGCATTTATAAGCACTTATAAGTACTTAAAAGCACTTAAAAGAACTTAATTGAACTTAAAAGGACTTAAATATGAAATATTTCATCCATGAATCTTCGTATGTTGATGAGAATGTCCAGATCGGCGAAGATACCAAAATCTGGCATTTCTGTCATATTCAATCCGGCGCCGTCATTGGTCGGAAATGTTCAATCGGGCAGAATGTCAACATCGGCAATAATGTCGTCATTGGGAATTTTGTAAAGATCCAGAACAACGTTTCGGTCTACGAGGGAGTTACCCTGGAAGATTATGTTTTTTGCGGTCCCTCGATGGTATTCACAAATGTGCTCGATCCGCGCTGCAAATATCCGCAGAGAGGCGCGGAATTTTACCGGAAAACTTTGGTCCGAGAAGGCGCATCGATCGGCGCTAATGCTACCATCGTTTGTGGTAATACGATCGGCAAACATGCCTTTATCGGCGCCGGCGCGGTTGTGACGAAAGATGTTGCGGATTATGCCTTAATGGTCGGTGTCCCGGCCCGTCGGATCGGCTGGGTCTGTGAATGTGGCGAAATCCTGCCCAAATTCGACCAGGAAGTCAAGTGCCCGCGCTGTGGACTCGGCTATCTGCTCATCAACGATAGATTGCAAGCAAAATAAAAACATCGTCGATAAGACTTTTTGCTTAATAAATATGAGAAAAAAGAGAAATCCTGATAGTCACATAAAATTGAACCGTTTGTCAGGAATCCTGTTAGGTTTATTAATAATCTTCCCGGTCTGGGTAAATTCGGCCGAGATTATTTCCATCAATCCGGCAAACTCTTCACCGCAATCGGATTATGCGGCCAGAATGCTCCGTAAAGCGCTTGAAGAAAAAGGCGGTTCGGTTGTCGATCAAGCGGCCGAATTCGATATTCATCTCGTAATAGACACCCTCCGTTTGAGCCCCGAGGCGTTTAACATTGTATCGAATAAAAATCAGATAACGATTACCGGCGGCGATAGTCGCGGATTGATCTACGGCGCGTTGGCAGTGGCGGAAGATATTCGCAATGGCATCAGGATCAACGAAATCAAAGCCCGAAAAGAAACCGCCCAACTGCCATTCCGGGCGATCAAATTTGATCTGCCGTGGGACACCTATCGCCACAGCTACGCGCTCGACTTGCATCAGGAAACCTGCGCTAAACCGGAATTTTGGGAAGCATTTCTGGATATGATGAGCGCCAACCGCTTCAATACTTTAACTCTCTGGAATCTGCACCCGTACACGTTCATGATCAAACCCAAAAATTTCCCGGAAGCCAGCCCGTGGAGTGACGAACAAATGCAGACCTGGCAAAATCTTTTTCATGCGATTCTGGGGATGGCGGCTGAACGCGGCATCGAAACCTATCTGATCCCTTTTAATATTTTCGTCACCCCTGAATTTGCCAGAGCCCACAAGGTAGCCTTAGATAATCTTGAACATCATCATTATGTTAAGGGCGATACTTCCGAAATCATTAAAAGGTACACCCGGGAATGCGTTGCGCAGGTTTTACAGGAATATCCCGAGCTGAGCGGAATGGGATTGACGCTCGGCGAAGGCATGGGCGGTATGACTCCTCAGGAACGCGAAAACTGGATGCAGGAGACGATCATCGCAGGTATGCGGCTGGCTAATCGCAAGTCCAAACTGATTCACCGTATTCCTTTCTCCGGAAGCACCGAATCGTTGGGCGCTACGACGATCGAGATGGAACAGATTACCCGTCAAGATATCGAACAGGAAGCCGATCTGAGTTTTATCGAAAAACCGGTCTGGGCGAGTATGAAATTTAACTGGTCGCACGCCCATTCGACTCCGCGCCTGATCAAGGTGCACGGCGGTAAACTGTACGGCACTTATTTCGAGCCGGAACCGACCAAATACCGCATAATCTGGACTGCCCGCAACGAGGACTTTTTCTGTCTGCGCTGGGGCGTCGCCGATTTCGTGCGCGAGCATATCAAGACTAACACGCATAGTTACGTTGGCGGGTATTTCGTTGGCTCGGAAACCTACATCCCGGCTCAAGATTATTTTACCAGACCGGAGATTGCCGTCGATTGGGATTATGCCTTTGAACGACAGTGGCTGTTCTATAAAATCTGGGGCAGGCTGTTGTATGATTCCGATACACCCGATATAATTTTTAAACAAGAATTTATTCGGCGATACGGCCAGCAGGCTGAGGTCTTGTTTGAAGCCTTTGCGTTGGCCGGTAAAACGCCTTTACGTTTGGCTTCTTCATTCGACTGCACCTGGGATTTTACGCTGTACAGCGAAGGTTTTCTGGCGCTTGATCCCGCCAAGCCGCGGGTCGATTACATTTCGGTTGATCGTCAGATCAATCAGCCGCCCCTCGATACCAGTTGGATCTCTATCAAAGAATATGTTAAATCGAGCCTGAACGGTCAGTCATTTAAGGAAAATCAAATCACTCCGATCATGATCGCCGACCAGCTTGAACAGGATTGCCGGCGTGCTCTTGAATTGGTCGAGAATATCGATTATTCCCAAAATACGGCGTTGATGTTTGAAGTCTCTGATATAAAAACCTGGGCGAATCTGGGCCTGTTTTTTAGTGAAAAAATAAGAGGCGCAGTAGCTCTGCAGACTTATCGAATGAGTGGCAAAAGCGCTCATAAACGTCAGGCTGTCAAGCATCTTCAAAAAGCCCTCCGGTACTGGGATGAAGTCATAACGATAACCGAGCCAATCTATAATCCAATGCCGCTGGTTCACTACAGTGAACAAGACGGAAAATCCTGGCGCGAAAACGATCACCTGCGTTTTCACTGGAAATTACTCCGACCGGAAATATGCAAGGATATCGAGATCGCCAAAAATTCCCAATGCATTTCGAGTCCGCAATAAACCGCACAATATCCCTGAAAATCAGGCTTAATCTTATTAATTTTACAGGTTGTTTACGTTTTATGAGAATAAACTACTTTGAACCTATATTCAATGATAAGGAAATATTATGAAAAATATCGCCCTGATCGGCTGTGGCCGGATTTCCAAGAATCATCTGGAGTCCATCAGTCAGTTATCCAATGACCTGAAACTGGTTGCGGTTTGCGACGTCGTTCCGGAACGCGCCCGCGAAGCCGGTGAAAAATATAATGCCGAATGGTACATCGATTACGACGAAATGCTTAAACGCAACGACATCGACATCATCTCAGTCTGCACGCCCAGCGGTCTGCATCCCGAACACGGTATCAAGGCCGCCAATAAAGGCATTCATGTTATTTCCGAAAAACCGATGGCGATTTCGCTGGCTGGTGCGGATGCCTTGATTCGAACCTGTGACGATAATAAAGTACAGCTGTTCGTAGTCAAACAAAATCGATTGAACACTACTTCTCAGTTACTGAAGAGGGCCGTGGATCGGGGCCGATTCGGTAAAATTTACCTGGCCCAGTCGAATGTTTTCTGGCAAAGACCACAGGAATATTATTCGCAAGCCAAGTGGCGCGGCACCTGGGAATTTGACGGCGGTTCGTTCATGAATCAAGCTAGTCATTATATCGATGCTTTGCTCTGGCTACTGGGTCCGGCCGATTACGTCATGGCCGAAACCGCCACGATGGCGCGTAAAATCGAAACCGAGGACACCGGTTCGGCGATCATCAAATTCCGCAATGGCGCGATTGGTACCATTAATGTCACCATGCTGACTTATCCGAAGAATTTCGAGGGCTCGATAACTATACTGGGTGAAAAAGGCACCGCCAAGCTCGGTGGAGTCGCAATTAATAAAATTGAAAAATGGGAATTCGAGGATTATGACGATGACGACCGCCTGATCCAGGAAGCCAATTATACACCGCCCAATATCTATGGTCTGGGACATTTGCCATATTATAAAAATGTGATTGCGGTATTAAATGGCAATGAAGAAGCTAATACCGATGGGCGTAGCGGTCGTAAGAGTCTCGAATTAATCATTGCTATTTACAAATCAGCTCAAACCGGACAGAAGGTAGCTTTGCCGCTGAAATTATAGTTTAAGATCAAGGTTAAGGTTAAGGTAATAGGAGTCGAATTGTACGGAAGTTTTAAGGAAATGCCGGTTTGGCAAGAAGCGATCGAAATTGCTAAATCAGTTTTTACCTTGACCGATAAACTTCCTCGCCAAGAAGATTACGGCTTGACTTCTCAAATGCGGCGATCAGCGCTTAGCATCTCAGCCAATATTGCGGAAGCTTTCGGACGCAAACATACTGCTGATAAAATTAATTTCTACTACGTCGCTCGAGGATCAATATTTGAAACCCAAAGTCATCTGGAATACGGGTACAGAGTAAAATATTTCAATGAAGATTCTTATGCAATCATTAATCAAAAATTAATTACTATAGTCAAAAATCTCAATAAAATCATCCTGTCTCTAAAAAATCCTCAACCCAAATCTCAACCTCAATCTTAACCTTAACCTTAACCTTAACCTTAACCTTAACCTCGGAGTTCTTATGAATACAGACAGAATCGGAATCATCGGACTTGGATATGTCGGCTTGCCGCTGGCGGTGGAATTTGCCAAGAAATTCCCGGTAACCGGCTTCGATATCAAGAAAGAACGCGTGACGGAATTAAGACATGGGCATGATAATACCCTGGAAGTTGAGGATGCTAATCTTAAATCTGTCCTCATTAATCAAAAAGGTAAGTCGGGTCTTTTTCTGACCGATCAACTGGAAGATATACGTCAGTGTAACTATTATATTGTAACGGTGCCGACTCCTATCGACAGGTACAAGCGCCCCGATCTGACGCCGGTAGTAAGAGCCACCGAAACAGTCAGTAAAGTTCTCAAAAAGGGCGACATTGTCATTTACGAATCGACTGTCTATCCGGGATGCACCGAAGAGGTCTGTGTGCCGATCCTGGAGAAGGGCAGTGGTTTACAGTTCAATACCGATTTCTTCTGCGGCTTTTCACCGGAACGCATCAATCCGGGCGATAAAGTCCATACCGTCACGAAGATAAGAAAAATAACATCCGGTTCGACTCCCGCAATTGGCCAAAAAGTCGATGCTCTGTACAAAACTATTATTGCGGCCGGAACTTTCCTGGCGTCCTCGCTGAAAGTTGCCGAAGCCGCTAAGGTGATCGAAAATACCCAGCGTGATCTCAATATTGCATTTGTCAATGAACTCGCTAAACTCTTCAATCTTATGAATATCGATACCCGGGAAGTATTGGAGGCGGCCGGCACGAAGTGGAATTTTCTGAATTTCCAGCCCGGTCTGGTCGGCGGGCATTGCATCGGAGTCGATCCCTATTATCTAACCCATAAAGCCCAGGAAATCGGTTATCATCCGGAAGTTATTCTGGCCGGGCGGCGGATCAACGATTCGATGGGCTTTTATGTGGCCGAACAGGTTGTGAAATTAATGATCAAAAAAGGGCATACCATAAACGCCTCCCGGGTGTTGATTCTGGGGATAACTTTTAAGGAGAACTGTCCGGATGTGCGCAATTCCCGTGTGATTGACATTGCCTCTGAACTTCGCCAGTATGGCTGTCAGGTCGATATCCACGATCCGTGGGCCAGTCCGCTCGAAGTCAAACACGAATACGGAGTGGAATTAATAAATGATTTCGACACAAAAATGAAACAAAAACAATTACCACACTATGACGCCATAGTATTGGCAGTAGCCCATAATGTATTTAAGGCATTGGATCTGTCAGGTCTGAAAAATGGCAATACTGTAATCTATGATGTAAAAGGAATATTGAAGGAGTACGACGGGAGATTATAACGAATATCGGGTAATATTAACTCCGAATCAGATTACGTTGATGACAATATAAAAGGGAAATTTTAAAAATAAATTTCATCCTGAGTCATAAATAAGACATCTAAAAAAAGTGATTTAGCGCAAATTGAACAAATTTACTAATTAAAAAACCTGCCGTGAGCCGATAAACCGGTTGCCAATTTTTTAAAAAAGATATTATATTCACCTTGAGTCGAGTGGTTTGTCGAAGATATGGATTTCAATCAAATAACCTTGAAGAGTGCACTTAACAAGCGACCGGAAAATAACGGTGCAGGGTTTTAAAGTCCAGAATTCGAAACGTCTTGTAAAGGCTGAAAATATTCGATAATTTATTCTGCTCTGTCGGTGAATGTAGCTGACGGGGCTGTGCCATGCCCGGAAAATAATCTGTCAAGATTGCATATTTTATAGATTTCAAGATACTCGCACGGATCTTAATAGTGTTAAGAACATTGCTTGACCTATGGAATACGAGCAACTTGCAACATGAAATCCGACCAAAGCAATGACATTTCAATGGGGAGCGAGTTATTCCGATAGGGAGATTTAGATAATTGTCTCACCAGAGACTCCTGGTGGAGATCTCCTTTGGAGCACAGTTAATAAAATAAAATATAAAACATTGCGTTACTTTACATATTTAACCCCGTATGGGATCCTCCGGATCGAGAAATTAACCAAGACTGAAAACGTACTATCTAAACACTTACTCTTTATCGCATAACTCTAAAATATCAAGCAACAAGTACCAAATATCAAACAAATTCAAAATTCAAATGAATAAAATCCCAAATGAGAATAGAGTCTTTGATCTGGAGGAAAGAACCTATAATTTTGCCAAAGATGTAAGACTATGGCTAAAGAATCTCCCAAAATCTCTTATAAATATTGATGATATGAAACAATTGATTAAATCTTCCGGCTCAATAGGGGCTAATTACATTGAGGCCAATGAATCTTTAAGTAAAAAAGATTTTATTATGCGAATGAGGATTAGCCGAAAGGAGTCGAAAGAGACCTCATATTGGATTAAACTCGTTTTGGAAACTATTCAAGACGTAGAATTAGATAGAATAGGTAATCGCCTTTTGAATGAATCTACTCAATTGACAAAAATCTGTAGTTCAATAATAGAAAATTCACTTAAATCGCATCCCAATCGTGTTTAGAACATTAAGATTTAGATAATTGTCTTACCGGAGACTTCTGATGGAGGGATTTGTTTGTTATTTGGAGTTTGTTATTTGTGATTTAGATGGAATGGCATCGTCCGAATCGTCAATGAACTATAACATATCTCGCTCCAATAGGAGCCCCTGATGGGGCAGAGTCCGTAAAGCCCTGCCAACGGCTTAGTCCCGCTAAAAGCAATGGTTACGTTCGGTGGAGAAATTTAAAATTTTAGAATGTAGAATGTAAAATTGAAAATTATATGGTGAATAGGGAAAATCCAGTACAAGAAAAAAGTTACCAATTCGCTATTAAAATCATCGAACTATCCTAACAATAAATTGATGGAAACAGGAAATAGTCCCAAAGGGACTCCTACGGGGAGGAATCAGGAGACAGGAAAGAAAGGGAAAATTGAAAAATTTGAAGACCTTGAAGTATGGAAAAAAAGCGTCAGACTTTCAATTCAAATCTATGAAGAACTCAAGAACTGCAAGGATTATGGACTTCGTGATCAAATCCAAAGATCAGCTGTCTCAATTTCATCCAATATCGCCGAAGGATATGAAAGAAATACAAACAAAGAATATATCCAGTTTTTACATATCGCTAAAGGTTCCTGTGGTGAATTGAGGACTCAACTATATATCGCTTCTGAAATTGGATTAATATCTAAGCAAAAGTCAAAAGAATTAATTGAGAAAACAAAAGAAATATCTGCAATGTTATTTAGTTTAATCAAAACACGTCAGGAGAAATTCTGATCCCTGTTTCCTGCCTCCCGTTTCCTGTCTACTTTAATTGTCCTTAGCCCCGCAGGGGATCCTTCGGATCGAGAAATAATGACTGAAAACGAACTATCCAAATAATGAAAAAGGAGATAGGGATCAGGAATCAGGAGACAGGAAAACCCAAATCCCGACGCCCAAAACATCAATCAAGAACGCTATCTGCTAATGCAATATATCGCATGAAACAATGCAACAGTAATGCAATATTAGTATCATGAATCGAGAAAAAATAAAACAACTAATTGTCGAACATAAAAATCGATTTCTAAAACCAACTGAGCTGGTCGGTAGGGATAGTCAACCGGCTATTGAAAAACTCCTTTCTACAAAAGAGATTATTGCGATTAGCGGCGTTCGCCGCGCCGGAAAATCTTCATTAATGAAACTGATCGCCGATGATATTATTCAGAATAGAAAAATACCAGAAAATAATATTCTCTATCTCAACTTTGAGGATGAACGCTTTATCGATTTTGAACATCATGATTTTGAAACACTTTTTGAAATATTTCTGGAACTATATCAACCGAAGAACAGGCAGTACTTTTTTCTTGATGAAATTCAAAATATTAAGGGCTGGGAAAAATGGGTTAATCGAATCTACGAATTTGAAAATGTCAAAGTCGTTGTTACCGGTTCAAATGAAACTCTTCTCAGCTCCGAAATATCATCAGCGCTGACCGGTCGAAACCGGCAAATTCTGAATTTCCCCTTCTCTTTTAAAGAATTTCTGAAATTTAAGCAATTTGATTTTCAACCCAGGGATGTATATCTTCGGGAAAAAAAAGCCCAACTGAAAAACCTGCTTCAGGAATATATCAATATCGGCGGATTTCCGGAAGTGGTGAAAAATAGTGACGCTACCCTATTAGAACAATATTTCAAAGACATTATCTATCGGGATGTAATCGCCCGGTATAATATCCGTAATACCCATGAAATACGGGAACTAGCTCTGTTTCTCGCGTCTAATCTGGGTACAATTCAAAGTTATCAAAATCTGCAGAACCTGATCAACGTTAAAAGTCTGAATACGGTAAAAAATTATCTTGAAATCCTGGAGAGTGTATATCTTTTTATACGGGTTGATCTGTTCGACTATTCTGTTAAAAGACAGATTTATAATCCTTCAAAAATTTACATAATTGATCCGGCGCTTGCCAATTCTATAGCATTTAATTTCTCGCAAAATCTCGGTCGAATCTATGAAAATGTCATCTGTATCGAATTGCTAAGAAGGAATCAGGATATATTCTACTGGAAATCAAAAAATAATAAAGAAGTGGATTTCCTGATAAAAAAAGGAATCCAAATCAATTCAGCTATCCAGGTCTGCCTGAGCCTTGCTGATGATAATGTAAAAAGAAGAGAAATCGATGGATTGCTGGAAGCAAAACAGTGCCTGAATACCCAAAATTTAATTGTCTTAACATATGATGATGAAATGGAAATAATCCAGGACTCTGTAAAAATCCAAGTGATACCGATCTGGAAATGGCTTCTCGAATAACATCTCGTCTACTAGTAAGTCTCCCGTAACGTCCGCCAAGTAGAGTTTAACCCGATGTGTCGGAGCCAAGTACGCCACGTTCACAATGAAAAAAATAAATTATAAAAGACATAGCATCCTGAACCCCGCCAAAGGCATAGTCCCGCAGTAGGCTGAGTCCCGCCAAAGGCGGTGGCGGTTGCTGCGAGAGATGATTTACAAAAAATAATTCGCGTGAATTAGCCTAATTAGCGGACAAAATATTTCGCGTAAATTCTTATCATTCATGGACAAAAATAATGACTGATCTGATCTATAAACAAGAATCCTATAAAATAATCGGCGCTTGCCTGGAAGTCCATAAAGAATTAGGCTATGGTTTCCTCGAACCAGTCTACCAAGAAGCACTTTCAATCGAATTTCAAAAACAGAACATCCCCTTCGAAAAAGAAAAAATCCTATCCATCATCTATAAAGATATTGAGCTTGAAAAGAAATATATTGCCGACTTTGTATGCTTTAGCAAAATCATCGTTGAATTGAAAGCATTGTCTGCATTAACTTCTGAACATGAATCACAAGT
>Ga0172370_10000384_pt1 | contig 70202 bp, 55 predicted proteins | sample LakKiv5m_FD_114538 | JGI IMG/M metagenome (GOLD analysis project Ga0172370, IMG submission 114538) | Freshwater microbial communities from Kabuno Bay, South-Kivu, Congo - kab_022012_11.5m | ecosystem: Environmental > Aquatic > Freshwater > Lake | place: Democratic Republic of the Congo... | reverse complement strand
GATCTTATATGAGGTACATACCCTGATTGTTTTAAACCCCGACAGAATATCTGATTTCATCATGAATAGCTTAGTAACGCCATTTATCATTATGGCATATCTGAGCGCCGGGAGGTCGAGCCATCCGCACCTTCTTGGCCGACCTGTAGTAGCTCCGAATTCACTTCCTTTCTTTCTGATCAGCTCACCTGTATCATCCTTAAGTTCTGTAGGAAAGGGCCCGCTGCCAACACGGGTACAATAGGCCTTGAATATTCCGAACACTTCACCAATATTCCCCGGCGATATGCCCAGCCCGGTACAGGCTCCTGCACTTATGGTACTTGAAGATGTAACAAAAGGGTAAGATCCAAAATCGACATCCAGCATGGTTCCCTGCGCTCCTTCTGCAAGTATCTTTTTCCCCTGCAGAGACAACCTGTTCAACAAATATTCAGTGTTTTCTATTCTGAATTTCTTCATTAACTCAATCCCTTCAAACCACCCTTCTTCATACTTCTTTATATCATATTCAAAATTGTAATTCCTGAGTATCATCAGGTGAAATGACTTATGCTCCTCATAAAGATTCCTGAAACCAGGATTAAGAATATCACCTGTTCTGAGTCCGTTCCTGCCTGATTTATCAGTATATGCCGGACCAATCCCTTTAAGCGTTGAACCAATCTTGAGATTCCCCTTATGTTTCTCATATCCTGCATCCAGTATCCTGTGAGTAGGAAGGATCAGATGGGCTTTTGTTGACAGGATGAGCCTCCCCGCAAGCTCTTCCACCGATGGTCCGAGATTTTCAATCTCACATTTGAAAACTGCCGGATCAATAACTAATCCATTACCTATTATATTAAGTTTTCCCGGATGAAATATTCCGGAAGGTATCAGATGCAAAACATGTTTTACATTATTGAATTCCAGCGAATGCCCGGCATTCGGACCGCCCTGGAAACGGGCTACAACATCATAAGCTGGACACAAAGCATCAACGACCTTGCCTTTTCCCTCATCTCCCCATTGAAGGCCTAACAATATATCAATCTTCATTTTATATTTTATGGTTTAGAAAAAACAGATTCCAAGTTACAAAATAATCCGGCTGAAAATAACGTTAAGAAAATATTGTTGAAAAAGAAATGGTCCGGAGAAAATCGGAACCAATGCGTAACTTTTATTTATAATAGTTGTAATTATTTGGCTTAAAAACATTTGCATCATGAAAAAAATGGTCGTTCTTTTTGTTCTGGCTATCTTCTCCATATCCTTATTTGCCCAGAGCGAAATTGAGGCAGCTCCGGAGAAGAACGTTCTGAAAGTAAATACTCTTGCCCTTATAATTGGTACGGGATCCGTATTTTATGAGAGGGAGCTAAGCGATAACATGTCAGCTCAGATGGGTGTTGGTTATCTTAATTATAAAATTGACGAAACAAAATTCAGCGGGCTTATTTTAACTCCGGAATTTAAGTTCTATATCCGGAAAAATGCTATTGATGGATTTTACCTGGCCCCATATCTGCGTTATAACAAGTTTGATTATACTGAAAATGACAATCAGAACCAGGGATCATTTAAGGCATTTGGTGGTGGTGTTGCCTTCGGAAGGCAGTGGATCATGCAAAAAGGTTTTATAATGGATCTCTTTTTCGGTGGTCATTATACCGATGGAAGTGTCGACATCAAATCAGGCTCAGATCCTGCTGATGTTACAAAATTCGAGGGATTCAAAACCAGAGTTGGCTTTGCAATAGGATTCGCTTTCTGAAGCATCCTATTTCCTGCCCGGATCTTTAAGATTACCGTAAATATAAAGGGAATGATATTGTGGTTCGAAGTTATACAGACTGCTTGCAGTACGGATTATTTCCTGTATTCTTGGATCACAGAATTCAATAACCTTACCTGATTCTATATCAATAAGATGATCGTGCTGACCGCATTGATAGGCACGTTCAAACTGAGCCATATTCTTCCCGAACTGGTGCTTCACAACAAGGTTGCAGTCAAGAAGCAGTTCAATCGTATTGTATAGGGTTGCCCTGCTTACTCTGTAATTCTTGTTTTTCATGAATATATATAGCGACTCAATATCAAAGTGACCGCTCCTGGAATAAATTTCGTCGAGAATTGCATACCTCTCAGGTGTTTTCCTGTGCCCTTTTCTTCCAAGATACTCTGTGAATATCTGTTTTACCGTCGACCTGGTATCATCGTTAATCATATCTGGTCTAATTAAAAATAATGGCAAATATATTGATTTTTACCTTTAAGGTCAACGACCGGGGTATTTAAGCCTCATCTGTGAAATCCTCGACTCTTCTAATAGTATCGATTCCCCTGACATTTGATATTTTGAGGATCAGGTTGTTAAGGTCTTGGGTGTGATGCACATAAAGATCAATTGTTCCTTCAAATATACCGTCTTTGACACTAATATTAATATTGGTCATATTAACCTTAAGCTCTGAAGAGATAATATTGGTAATATCGTTTACCATCCCTATCCTGTCGACCCCGGTCATACTTATCCTTGCAAGAAATGAAACAAGCTTATGAATGGCCCACCTGACCGCAATTATCCTGTTACCTTCATTAGACATTATCCTGATTGCAACCGGACATTTGGGCTTGTGAATTATTATTGAACCTTCAGGTGAACGATAACCAATTACTTCGTCTCCGGGGATTGGATTGCAGCATCTTGCTATTTCATAGGATTGTTCCGCATTTTCAACATTTTCCCTCAGAAGGAAAGGGGAAGACGGATCTATTTTCCCATCTTTTGTTTCCTCTTCATCTTTTTTTTCTTTCCGGGAGCCAAGAAGTTTCAGTTCCCAGTATTTAATAACACTTTTTGATGGGTTTTTGCGTACAATTTTTTTGAGATTGTCGAGGTTGACAGTACCAAGTTCAATTCCTGAATAGAGTTCATCCTTATTGAGTACATCGTAAGAGAGCATTATTTTTTTCAGGATCTCGGTATTAGGGGAAACACCAAGTTCTGCAAGCTTTGTTTCCAGAATTTCCATTCCTTTCTGGATCCTGTTTGTGGATTCTGTTTTGAGTGCATTTTTGATGGCTTCCTTGGCTTTGGTTGTTCTGACAAATGACAGCCATTCTTTTTCGGGTTTCGCTATATCTGAAGTTATTATTTCAACCTGGTCGCCGCTCATCAGAATTGCACTTATCGGATTAAGCTTATAGTTTATTTTTGCGCCGATGGCCTTATTGCCTATTTCAGTATGTATCTCATAAGCAAAATCTAGGGCTGATGCGCCTTTGGGCAGGCTTACCAGAGTCCCTTTAGGTGTGAATACCATGATCTCGGATGAGAAAAGGTTCATCTTGAATTCATCAAGGAATTCGATTGGATCCTCAAGAGGATTTTCCAGCATCATCCGGATTTGTTTAATCCATTTATCAAGCTCTGTTTCAGGGATATTGTCCCCCTTGTACTTGTAGTGTGCGGCATATCCTCTTTCAGCGATTTCATCCATTCGCCTGCTTCTTATCTGAACCTCAACCCAGTGTCCTTCCGGGCCCATTACAGTTACGTGAAGTGCTTCATAGCCGTTTGGTTTTGGACGGCTTATCCAGTCGCGAAGCCTGTCAGGTTTGGGAAGGTAAGAATCAGTGATTACAGAATAAATATTCCAGCATGTCGTCTTTTCCGGTATCCCAGGAACAGGTTCGAATACTATCCTTACCGCGAGAACATCATAAATCTCTTCGAAAGGAACATTTTTAGCCTGCATCTTCTTCCAGATGGAGAAAATGGATTTTGGCCGGCCACTGATATCGAAAACAAGTCCCGATTCTTTAAGCTTGTTTATAATTGGCAGGCTGAATTTATTTATGAGGGAATAATATTTTTTCTCCCCATGCTTCAGCTTCGACAAAATTTCTTCGTAAAAAACAGGCTGACGGTATTTGAAACTAAGATCCTCGAGTTCACTTTTTATTGCATATAATCCCAGCCTGTTAGCAAGAGGTGCATATAGAAATATCGTTTCCCCGGCCACCTTCATTTTCTTGTTCTCGGGCATCGATTCAAGGGTCCTCATGTTATGAAGCCTGTCGGCGATCTTTATGAGAATGACTCTGAGGTCATCGGAAATCGTAAGGAGCATCCGCCTGAAATTCTCTGCCTGCATTGAAGAAGATGAACCCTTGTTGTAGGTACCGGATATTTTTGTCAGTCCGTCGATCAGTGAAGCTATTTTAGGTCCGAATTCCTTCCTTATATCATCGAGGGAATAGCCTGTATCCTCAACAACATCATGAAGCAGGGCAGTGGCTATTGATTTTGCTCCAAGTCCGATCTCCTGGTTGACTATCTTAGCGACACAGATAGGGTGAATGATATAAGGTTCTCCCGATTTTCTGCGCATGTTCCAGTGGGCCTCGTTCGCGATCCTGAAAGCTTTTTCTATAAGCTCCCTGTCGCCGGGATTGTTACAGCGCAATAAATTGCTTACCAGTGAATCGTATTCTGCCTGAATGCGTTTATTATCTTCCTCATCAAAAATATCCTTGCTCCCCATAAATATTCACTGTGTTCTTGTGCGTTCTGCAAAGATAGCTTTATTAGCACAAATTTTAAAAGCAGGTTTAAACATATGAATCGACTGTCTTTACCTCCTTATCAAAGTAACAGTTCCCGTGCGTGAAATGTTCTTGCCGGATGGTGTTTTAATACTTATAAACCAGAGATATACTCCTTCATTTATCATGTTTCCCGCCTTGTCCCTTCCGTCCCATGAATCCATAAATGCATTTGTGTCAAAAATGACTTTTCCCTGCCTGTCGGTAATCAATAACCTGTATTCATCAGGTGTGTAGGAAAGAAACGGTCTGAAAAGGTCGTTTTTCAAGTCTCCGTCGGGAGTGAAGACATTGGGCACCGTTACAGTCTCATTTATTATGAAACAACTTATGTTTGACCTGGATTCTCCCTGTATCCCATAAGGATTGCCGGTTTCGTAAGCTTCGGTATAAAAACAAACCTTGCCTTCCTTTAAGGTGTACATAATTTCAGGTATACTGATTGAATAAATCGAATCGCCTGGCTCTGCAACAGCTATTTCCGAAAATCCGCTTCCTGTATCCATAAAAATGTGATATGATGAAATGGTTCCATTCCATTCCCTGTACCTGTTCCATCTTAGCAATAATTCATCACCTTCTGTTTTATTTTCAAGTATTATGACAGTGGCAATATTCGAGTACCCTACATTAATATTGCATGAGTTTATAGCTGCGAGTCTGTAAGAGTAAACAGTATTTTTCCGGGCGGTATTATCAGTAAATGTCACATTATCGGCTTCAGGTTTGTTAATCAGTGAGATTTGCTGAAATGATCCCGAAAATCCCTGTCGTCTCTCTAAGGAAAAAAGGTCTGTCTCGGATAAGTTATCGATTGTGAAAGAAAGTGAGATTTCATTATTATCGTCAACTGTTGCATAATCAGCATTTATCCATTCGGGTGCTTTCTGTATCCTTACGTTTATACAGCCCCTATTGGAGCACGATTTAAGTCCGTTCTTAAGGGTTGCTTCTATTGCAAAACAGTATTCCGAACCAGTAGAAATATTACCGAAAATGAACTCTGTTGTCTCCGCAGAGGTATGTCCCGCAAGGTAGTATGGACCGGAATTAACTGAAACGAGTATATCATATCCTGTCACTTCTGAAGGCATTGAAGAATATCTGTTCCATTTCAGGTTTATCCTGTTATTACATGTGTCTGTTTGCGTATTTGCATAAGCATAAATGGTGCTGAGTTCATTCGAAAGGGGACTGATATTGCCGGAATAGTCAATCGCCGCAACAACATAAGATTCACTGTAATAACTTGTTCCCGGCCTATCTGCAGAGTATGATGTGGCACGGGGATCAAAAATAGTGTCAAGTGCATAACCTTCCCCGTTTTTATACAGATAAACAACATATCCTGCCACATCAGGAGAAGAACTTGATATCCAGGTCATTTCAGTGTGGCCGTTTGCAGGGTTGATTGTAACCAGAGTGAATTCAGGTGATTCAGGCGGGTCTTCATCAGCCTGGCCGGCTACCTTAATTGTAAATGCCAGAAGAAATACAAAAGGAATAAGTTCTGCCTTTTTCATTTCATCCTGCTGTTATTTCATAAAGGTCATCAATATTGTAATACAGGTTTGCAAGTCTCATTATTTCTTCGGGAGTAATGGTCTTTACAGAAATCAGCATCCTGTCGAAATAGCTGAAATCCAGGCCGAATTCCCATACCGCCTTGAAACTGTCGGCAATGGCGAAGGGCCCGTCAAACATCCTTACCATATCGCCCGACATATAATTTCTTACTACTTCCAGTTCATCATTTTTTACAGGCTCTTTCTGAAGAAAACTTATTTCCCTGTAAATCTCATCTACCGCAAGGTTAATGTATTGCTTGCCGGTTTCAGTCGAAATGACTTTGTAGCCTGCCTGATCAAGGGATGTCACCGAGGAATAAATGCTATATGTATAACCTTTGTTTTCTCTTATGTTTTTCATAAGCCGCGAACCGAAATAACCCCCCAGGATAGTATTTAGAATTTTAAGCCCCGGATAATCAGGATGACGTTTATTTATCGTTGCAGATCCTATCCTTATTGCAGCCTGGACAGTTCCGGGCTTTTCGATTCTGATTTTCCTTATATCCGAGCCTTTCAGAAAATTCATTGAATTTCCGGCAGGCTGGAATTGACCAGCAAAACCTCCGAAATGTTTTTCGAACAATTGAACCGTATTCTTATGAATCTTTCCCGAAATTATGGCAGCCATATTTCCGGGTTTATAATATTCTGAATGGAAATCTCTAAGAAGATCAGTAGTTATTGCTTCAAAATCCTGTTCTTTTATCTGCTTCCCATAAGGATGGTTATTACCGAATACAGATTCGTAGAACTGGTCACTTGCTATATTCTGAACCTTTCCCCTGGATATTCTGTATCCGGCAAGCCTTTTTTTCATCAGGAGGGTCAGTTCCTTCTCCGGAAAGACAGGGAGAAAAAGAATTTCAACGGCAAGTTCCAGGGCTTTTTCAATATGCCGGTTCAGGAAAAACATGTTTAATCCGGCTGTGTCCCTGTCGGTTGAAAGGTTCTGAAATATCCCGTAATAATCAAGAGTGCTGTTAAGCTCTTCGGCAGTATAATGCTGTGTTCCTTCAGAGAGCATCATATTTGTTGTACCAGCCAGAAGTGGCATGGATTCCTTTGCCATACCTGCTTTTACTACAAACTCAACCTTTGCAATATCCTCAGTGCCAGCATTGATCATATAAAGCGACATGCCATTATTCAATACTATTCTTTCAACAGGAACGCCTGTGGTTGCATTAACACTCTTAACCGGAGGCTGTTTCTTTCTGAAATTATCCATTATCGGGTAAGTTGGTCTGACAGGTAATGCAAAGTCGAACAGTTTTCGGGAGTGAAATACTTATTTACAGTCTCTGTAACCATTTTTTTTGTAACATTTCTGTAGTTCAGGACATCCGTGTTTATCATATCAGCGTTTCCGAGTAATTCATAAATACAAAGGTTCATTGCTTTATGCAGGATATTTGTATTTGAAAGTACCGTTGATGTTTCGTACCGGTTCTTTACTTTTTCTATTTCAGTATCTGAAACCTTTCCGTCCTTTATTTCTTCAACAACTTTAATCAGCTCATTTTCTGCTGTCTTAATATCTGTCCCCCTCATTATTTTCCCGCTTATGATTGCAAGTCCCGGATCGAAATCAGAAGTAATATATGCATTTATTTCGCTGAAAAGGTTAAGTTCCCTGACCAGCCTGTTAAAGAGCCTTCCTGATTCGCCTCCTGCCAGGAGGTCGGTCAGAAGATCAAGTGTATAAAAGTCATCACCGGTCCTTGGCCCGATGTGCCAGGCTTTATAGAGGGCATCTGAAGGAACATTACGCCTCACAGTGATTTCCCTTGCCTTAACCTGTTGAGGTTCTGCAGGAAGGTTCCTAACCTTAGAAGTTCTGCCTGAAATTGAGCCAAACCAACGGTTTGCAAGATCAAATGCCTTGTTGGAGTCAATGTTTCCTGTAAGGGAAAGGATGGCTTTTGAAGGGGCATAGTTCATATTAAAGAAACGCCTGACATCCTCATTTTTGATTTTTTCAATATGTGAGATATCCCTGCCAATTGTTGGCCACCTGTAAGGGTGGACAGTATAGGCAAGAGATCTTAGAATAAGCATCACATCACCATAGGGCTGATTCAGATAACGCTGCCTGAATTCTTCAATAACCACGTTTTTCTGGATTTCCGTTTTCTTTTGTGTAAAGTCAGGGTCAAGCATTCTGTCAGATTCTAGCCAGAAAGCGGTTTCGACGTTTTCGGATGGAATTGTAATATAATAATTTGTTATATCATTGTTTGTAAAGGCATTATTGTCGCCTCCCGCAAGCTGAAGAGGTGTGTCATACTCCGGGATATTGGCTGATCCTCCGTACATAAGATGTTCCAGAAGATGAGCAAGTCCGGTAAGCCCGGGGTCCTCATCCTTCGACCCTGCATCATACAGGATATTCATGGCAGCAAGTGGCGTCGATCTGTCCTCATGCACAATAACCCTCAGCCCATTATCCAGAATGAACTTACTGAATTCTATCATACCCGGGAAAAATAACAAAAAGACAAACTTAGTTAAAATATAGAGAAGGTTTGTTATTGTTTTTATATTTGCATGGTTATGTCAGTTAGCAGTAAACTAAAAAAAAATATTTTCAAATTTCTGGTTGAACCAGGCCAGACACGGCTGGTTTACCTGCTCAGCATACTGGTAGGCATATTGAGCGCCCTGGCAGCAGTAATTCTTAAAAATGCCATTGTCTATACAAACAGGTTACTTATCCGGGGGATTACACCGGAATCTGAAAGTTATTTCTTTATTTTTTATCCTGCCGCTGGAATGCTGTTGACAGTCCTGTTTGTAAAATATATCGTAAAGGACAATATTGGCCACGGTGTAAGCAGAGTTCTGTATGCAATATCCAGGAAAAAAGGCAAACTCAGGACACATAATACCTGGACATCAATAGTTGCCACAACATTGACAATTGGTTTCGGTGGTTCTGTAGGTGCAGAGGCACCTATCGTTCTTACCGGCTCCTCAATCGGTTCAGCCCTCGGGAACTATTTCAGGCTTAATTACCGAAATGTTACATTGCTCATAGGATGCGGTGCTGCTGGTGCAGTAGCCGGAATTTTTAAGGCTCCAATTGCAGGGATCGTTTTTACGCTTGAAGTGCTGTTGCTCGATCTTACAATGTCCTCGATAGTCCCGCTTATGATCTCGGCGGTAACTGCAGCCACTGTTGCATATTTTCTGATGGGTGAAAAAGTTCTTCTGTCATTCCTGGTAATTGAGGCTTTTAACATTAAGAATATCCCATGGTATCTTGTCCTTGGTGCAATAACCGGACTGATCTCTGTATTCTTCTCAAAGACAACACTCTATCTTGAAAGCCAGTATTCAAAGATCAGTAACACCTTTGTCAGGCTATTCACAGGTGGTACAGCTCTGGCTCTTCTTATTTTCTTCTTTCCTCCTTTCTACAGCGAAGGTTATGATACAATCAGGGAACTTCTGGAAGGCCATTCACAGACGATCTTTGGGAACTCTCCATTTAGTGGATTTGGCGGCACATTTACTGTTTACATTTTATTTTTCACCGGACTTATCCTGCTGAAAGCGGTGGCAAGCAGTTCAACCAACGGGGCAGGAGGTATAGGAGGTATTTTTGCCCCAATCCTTTTTGTAGGTGGCATCACCGGTTTTACAGTATATGCCTTATTAAACCACTTTGCAGGAATCGAAATTGCTGATAACCAGTTTGTGTTGGTCGGAATGGCAGGCGCAATGGCTGGAGTAATGCATGCACCACTCACTGCGATCTTCCTTATAGCAGAGATAACCGGGGGGTATGCCTTGCTGATCCCTCTTATCATTACTTCAACAATCTCCTATATAACTGCGAGAACCTTCCAGTCCCATTCCATATATCATGTACAGCTGGCAGAAAAGGGTGAACTTATTACACATGATAAGGATAAGGCCGTGCTGACCCTTATGAACTGGAAAAGCGAAATTGAAAGGGATCTAATAAAGGTCAGTGCAAACAATACCCTCGGAGAACTTGTAAAAGCAATATCCAAATCAAAAAGGAATATTTTTCCGGTCGTTGACCAGTATAATATTCTTGAAGGCGTCGTTCTGCTTGATGATGTCAGAGAAATAATGTTCAGGAGCGAGCTTTATGATACCATCACGGTACGGGAGCTTATGAGGATCCCACCCTCTTATCTTGATGTAAGGGAAAGCATAGAAACTGTAATGGATGCTTTTGAAAAGACAGGAGCGTGGAACCTTCCTGTTCTTGACAGTGGATTTTATGTGGGATTTATTTCAAAATCAAGGTTATACGCCAGATACCGCGAACTTCTTGTCCAGTTTTCAGAGGAATAGTTGGAATATGTTTAAAACAATTTTTATTTTAACATTATATTTGTCGGCGGCATTCGTTACCGGGCTGATCCGGGCGGCAGACCGGTATATTTTATAACCTTCTCAAATACAGCAATTAATAATTTAAATAAAATGAATAGAGACAGCCTCATATTTGACCTTATTGAAAAAGAGAAACAGCGTCAGCTGAATGGTATAGAGCTTATTGCATCCGAAAATTTTGTCAGCCCCCAGGTGCTTGAATCAATGGGCTCAGTGCTTACTAACAAATATGCAGAAGGTTATCCTGGGAATCGTTACTACGGAGGATGTGAAATAGTCGATCAGACTGAACAGATTGCCATTGACAGACTGAAACAGCTTTTTGATGCCGAATATGCAAATGTTCAGCCGCATTCCGGAGCTCAGGCTAATATGGCTGTATTCATGGCTGTCCTGAAGCCCGGTGATACTTTCATGGGACTTAATCTTGCACACGGCGGACATCTTTCGCACGGATCACCTGTTAACTCATCAGGCCTGCTTTACCGTCCGGTTGCATATAATGTAAGGGAAGATAATGGCCTTGTCGACTATGATATGATGGAAGAGCTGGCTTACAGGGAAAAGCCAAAAATGATAATAGGTGGTGCCTCTGCATATTCACGGGAATGGGACTATGAGAGGATGAGAAGAATTGCTGATGCAGTGGGAGCGATCTTTATGGTTGATATGGCACACCCCGCAGGCCTTATTGCTGCAGGGCTGCTTAAAAACCCGCTCAGATATGCCCATATCGTTACTTCGACCACCCATAAAACACTACGGGGACCGCGTGGTGGTATTATCCTTTTGGGGAAAGATTTTGTCAATCCATGGGGGTTGACAACTCCAAAAGGTGAGCCGAAAATGATGTCGGCAATTCTTAATTCATCACTTTTCCCGGGAGTACAGGGCGGACCGCTTGAACATGTAATTGCTTCAAAGGCAGTATCTTTCGGTGAGGCGCTTCTCCCTGAATTCAAACAGTATCAGACACAGGTAAAGAAAAATGCTGCAGTGATGGCCGAGGCCTTCATAAGCAGGGGTTATAAGGTCGTTTCGGGAGGGACCGACAATCACCTGCTGCTTATCGACCTAAGGACAAAATTCCCTGAAATTTCAGGAAAGAAGGTTGAGAACACACTTGTACTTTCTCATATAACCGTCAACAAAAATATGGTCCCGTTCGACAGCCGGTCACCGTTCCTTACTTCAGGGCTAAGGGTAGGTACCCCGGCAATTACAACCAGGGGTATGAAGGAAGAACATATGGGGGTAATTGTTGAACTGATTGATGAGGTGATCTCAAATATTGATAACGAGGCAGTTATTAAAATGGTGGGAGAGAAGGTAATTGCAATGATGAAATCATTCCCGCTGTTTGCCTATTAATGGTATTTCAGGTTAACAGGAAGTTTGGTTGTCTTACCTTAGGATAAAGTTGTAAGTAATTGTGCCTTTCTGGATTACTGGCGCATCAGATTTCGGGTCGAAACGTGCTTTAAGGGCTGCCTCTTTTGCAACTTTCAGAAGATATTCGTTAAGAGTTGTGGATCCTTTTATGCCTGGTATAGCCTGGGTGACCTTCCCGGATCTGTCGACGCTTACCTCAACCACAACTTTGCCTTCTTCCTGATATTCGTAAACTGGTTTTGGCAAAGACTGAAAACCTCTTCCTCCCAGATCATAGGAAATATTACCCTGGTTTCCGAAACCTCCTCCTTCGCCTCTGTTCTTTGAATCGACAGCGCCTGTGGGTACACCCTGGTTGCCGGTTCCTCCTGCTTCTCCTTCACTTTTTGATGTAGTGCCTGCATTTTTGGAATTGGCAAGTGCATCACGGGTCCGGTTCATTATGTCGGCCTGTCTTTTTTGTTCGGCCTCTATTCTTTTTCTTTCCATTTCCTCCTGCTCCTTCCTTTTTCGTTCAGCTTCAATCTGTTCGCGGAGTTTGCGGTCGGCTTCAAGCTTTTCACGTCTTTTCTTTTCTGCTTCGGGATCGACTTTTTTCACTTCAGGAGCCTCTTCGTCATTCTGGGTAATAAGAGGTTCATCAGCCTGCACCTTTGGTGATGCTGCCGGAGGTGGAGGTGATGTCTCTTCCTGTACAGGCGGGGCTGAGGGCTCAATCATACCCAGCCCGGTTTCATCGGTGCCGAAATTCACGAGTATTCCCTCTTCAATTTCCGGAGGTTCAGGAGGGACAAAAGCAACAAATATCAGAAGCGCCAATATCACAATATGCAATATTGAGGTTCCGATTATCCCTTTTTTCCTTTCTGAAGGGATCTTTCGCAGGTCGCTATTTTGGAGAAGTGGCAATTATCAGTTTATAGTTGTTTTTTTGGGCTATGTTAAGTACGGCAACAACTGTTTCGAAAGGTACGTTTTTATCTGCATGCAATGAAATATATGTCTCAGGATTTGCTCCGAGCTTCTGTTTCAGTACAGCCTCGAGAGTCTCAAGAGTTACAGCCTGCTGCTCAACATAATATTTCTGATCGGCCGTTATTGATACAGTTGTCTGAGGCTTTGCAGATGTCTGGGTGCTGCCTTTGGGCAAAAGAAGTTTTAAAGCTGTGGGATGTACAAGTGTTGATGTCAGCATAAAAAATATGAGCAGGTTAAAAACAACATCCGTCATCCCTACAGAGCTGAAATTGATGCTTATTTTATTTCTCGACGATATTGGCATTTTAACGTCCTGTTTTTAATGGTTCATTAAGCACATCCATGAATTCTGTAAGTGTGGCCTCAAGATTGAAGACTACCTTTTCAACTCTCACAACAAGTGTGTTATATGCGAAATATCCGAGTATCCCGACTATAAGTCCTGCTACAGTGGTTATCAGTGCAGTATAGATCCCGTCTGAAAGTAAGGAGACCTCTATATTGTTACCGGCCTGTGCCATGGCATAGAACGATTTCACCATTCCGATTACAGTTCCCATAAATCCAAGCATTGGTTCGGCGCCTGTAATTGTTGCCAGAGTCGGGAAACCTCTTTCGAGTTTGGAGATTTCAAGTTTTCCTACATTTTCGATCGCAGTTGATATGTCCTGCAATGGCCTTCCAAGCCTGCTTATACCTTTTTCAACCATTCTTGCCGAGGGACTGTCGGTCGATTTGCAAAGGGCGGCTGCAGCATCAATCTTACCATCATGAATATAATCCCTGATCCGGTTCATGAAATTTGTATCCTCCTTTGTTGCTTTCCTTATCACATAATATCTTTCAATGAAGATATATGCTGCTACGAGCGACAAAAGAATGATAGGAATCATTACCCATCCTCCCTTAATAGCAAAATCCAGCAGGGTTAATTTCTTGGCGGCTGCTGCCTGTACTGCTGCCGGACCCTCCTGCATTAAGAATTGTTGAAATCCCATATCGTCCTGTTTTATTAATTAATTAGTAAACAATTATTTATCTTCCCCAAACTTTAATTTTTCACGGGCGAAGTTATTAAAAAACGGAAATAAGGGGTATGCTATTATTGAGTGTTAATAACATTATTGCATTATTTATCAACTCTTATTCAACAATTCTGATATCTTCTTCCTTTTTCATATCTGAATTCTGTTTCTTTCTGAAAATATCTGACAGTTTGTTGAAATCCTGCTTGAAGAAAATACCCAGCCCCTGGGTATATGGGGCACCTCGTCCGGTATAGGGATTATTGTACCTGTTGAAAGCCTTGAACCTTATCTTTTCAGTGATTTTGTATTCAATATCAAAATCCCCGCTCAACGGTGTACCTTCTGAGTTGTTTTCACCTCTCACATCAAAGCTGCCGTTGATGGTGACCCTGTCGTTAAGAAGCTGTGTCGAAAGGGCAACCTGAAGCTCCTGCGAGTTAATGTCCTTATTGCCAGGCCTGTAATTGAAACCGACATCAAAATCGTTGCTGATCTGCGAAAGCCAGTTGCTAAGCTGGTTCGAAAGCATTTCAGTTGTTGTTACAGCCATTGCTGAAGTACCACCGGCTGATGAGGCCATGGAGGATGAATATGACGACTGGGAAGGATCCGAGTAAAAGCTGTTCATAACAAGAAGATACAAAAACTGTTTGCTGAGTTCCTCCTGCGTCGTTATTGCATTTCTGAGATATGTTCTTGTTTCTTCATCGGCATTTGGAAGGTAAATGTTGAATCCGACGACAGGATTGAAAAGCTTTCCGGAGAGAATGAGCTGAGGTTCAACAGGTATCCTGGTCTTATACTTTTCATCCTGGAGGATTGGATAAAGTATAGGGTAAAGTGATGTCCTCAGGTTTTTATACCTCGCTGTGAGGTCGATCTCTGCATTTTCCATATTCCCGTTGAAGGAAACTTTTCCTCCGCTTTCAACATCGAATCGCTTGTTAAACAGGTTCTGGAGGGTGAAAAGATAATCTCCCTGATCGATAACATAATCTCCGAAAATTTTGAATTCGCCCTTGTTGTTAAGACTCAGATTAAGTTTCCCTCCACCGCGTCCCCTGATTACATCGCCAGCTTTGGGATCTATAAGGAGCTGAACTTCTGCTTCGGGAGTTACATCAAGGTCAAAATTAAGCTCAAGCGATGAACCTCCACTTCTTTCTGGCAGCCTGGCAGTTTTATCAGCTTCTTTAAGAGATGCTGTGTCGTGACTAATAAATGTTATAAATGAATAGTCGGAAACAGATAACCCTGAATTAAGAGGGATAAAGAACCTGGTCCCTTTTCCCATTCTGGCTGAAATGTCAAATGAAAGTGTATTTGTTGTACTTTTAATAGTTGTAACTCCTGATGCATAGACAGTTCCGTAAAACATACTGTTGTCCTTCTGCGTGGTATTAAGCACCAGGCAGTCATTCTTGTCCATATTTACCGTTAAATCGACAGTATAATTCTTGAAATTCCTGTGTAAGATCTCCCCCGAAATAGTGGCAGAATTTCCTTTTTCATCGAAGACTTTTGAGTTCCTGAATTTTATACCGGTTCTGTCGAACTTTATGGAGTCGTTTAGTTTGAATCTTGTTTGAAGATAATTAATTTTCATTGAGGTATTTTCAGCCATAAGCGCCCCATTGAGAACAAGTTCATCAGGTCTTCTTGTTAATGTAACCTTCCCTGATGCTGTTCCGGATATTTCCGAGGCAAAGAAGTTGAGCAGAGGATTCAGGCCCGATATAGGTAGTTTGGAAGCTACACCATTAAGCAGTAGAAGCTTTTTTTCCGGATCATAGAAACCTTTTATTTCGATATTCCTTTTACCGTCAAGATTGTTATAAAGATTAATATCAGCAACCTTGCTTCGTGAATTCCATGCTGATAATAATGAAACATCGCCAAATTTCTCTCCAAGAAGAGAGAAGTCATTTATCCTGACATTGCTTTCAATCAATGGATTCTTAAGTGCTGAGGATATAAGCACATTACCGTTTACTGTACCTCCCGGATTAAGGAGCATACCGGTGCTCTGAACTTCCTGATCCTTTTCTCCAAGGTGTCCGAGCGGACTTAGTTCAATGCCTCTGAAAAGCAACTTAAGGGTGTCGGAGGAATTCTCAGAAACTGTTCCGTCGACTGCATATGAATTGTATCTGCTTGCAACAATAAACTTATCGATCCGGGTAACATTTGAGTCTAAGGTAATTACTGACTGTTTAACCTTCCACAGATTGTTTTTGTTATAGATATTTGTCGAGTCGATTTCAATTCTAAGCACAGACCCGCTCTTTCCATCTCCCTTTCTTAAAAACTCACCCCTGGCTATGAATTCTCCTCTGCTCATAATTTTATCCCTGTTATCCCAGTCGAGCCTGAGCTGAAAATTATCGGGTCTCGTATAAAAACCTATCCTGAAATCTTCAAGCTCCTGCTGTCCCATTAGGCTGAAGCCTGAGCTATTCAGGTCAGCCCTGAATTTATCTCCTGAATATTCAGCGTCAATCGCCAGCTCATTAAGGATGTTGTTCCTGAAGTTCAGTGTTTTTGCTTTGGCTTGAAACCTGAAAAGACTATCCTGGTATACAGCTCCTTCGATAGTGGCTTTTTCTGAAAGAATGAGCTTTGTCCTGAAGAGTCTGTTTATCTTATCCGTATTCTTGAAATTCAGGGAAAAAGTGAATTCATTCCCGGGACCTTTTTTAGCCTGTACGGGAGGTCTGAATTTCGATGGCATAAGTGAAGCAAGTGCTTTCCTGACAGAGGTTCCGATTTCGCTGAATTTATAATAACCCCTTAGGTCAGCGTCCATGAAATCGGTTCTTATCGAAATTGTCGGTTTACCATTTTCGTTAAACGCTTTCAGCGAGAAATCATAAAGGTCGAGTTTGTTGCCATATTTTGTCAGTGTTGAATTCAGCATTTTTATTTCTCCGAAAATATTATCGAAGTTGTTGCCCCTGAAGTTTGCTGTAAGAAGAGCAGAAAGCCTTGAAGTTGAATCCTTTTTGTCAACATTCAGTTTATAAAGATCCGATTTGCCAAGGTTAAGTGTGAAATCAAACTCAGGGAGGTCGTTGCTGAAATTAAACATCCCAAGAAGGTCAAGTTTAATGTTGTCATCGGAGATTTTAATACTACCGTCCCATGTTTTTTCCGTAAATAGTCCGTCAAGTTGTACATCTCTGTATACATATCTGTTCACCTCGACACTATCAATTTTTCCGGAAATGCTACCTGATATTTTATTTCCTGTAGTGGCAAATCCGTCAACATTTGTGACCATACTGAGCTTTCCGAGCAATTCAGTGTTGTCAGTCAGCTTTCCCAGGTCAATGTTTGTTCCCTTTACAAGTCCTTTTACCCTGAACTTGCTTTTCCCCTCGGGCCTGAATGAAATATCTGTGCTCAGGTTTCCGGTTTCGGATCCCAGCCGGCCATAGGTGACAAAATCAGTAGTAAAACCTGTAAAGCTTCCGGTAAATGAAATATTGCCTAATTTGTAAAATATGGGAGGAAATCCGGGTCCTTTACCCTGGCCTGACTTCAGCTTTTCGAAATCCTTTGCGTTGGTTGTGAAACTATTAACACCAATATGTATAAATGTGTCCTCTATTCTTGGAAGCCCTGAAAGGTCAAAATTGCAGTCGAGGGAACTGTAATCTCCGTATGAAATTTTTAAGTTTCGTCCCTTTAGTTCAGAAAGACTGCCCGATATCCTTCCCGACAATTCGACCCACCCGGTGAAAATATCAAGTGAAGGGACAAAATATCTTAGATCGGCACTGCTTATTGATGATTTTCTTAGAACTATGTCGAGTCTTACATCATCCTTGAAATTCCGGAATGATCCTGTTGTGTCAGCATCAAGGACAATTCTGTCGGCATTAATTATTGAACTGTCGAGATAAAGGAATACATCCCTGAAAATTTTATCTTCACTGGCCAGAATAACCTTGCTGTTCATGCTCCGGACCAGAAATCCCTTTGATTCAGTGAATCCAAGGTCGGTGACAGAAAATGTGACGGAATCATCAAGTATCCTGAAATCTTCAACATTTCCGTTAATCCCTTTCAGCCTGAGATGGCTGAAATCAATTCTGTCGTTTAGGTCTTTTGAATTCCTGTCAATAAGTCTGAATGATCCGTCCTTCAGGGTAATCTGTTTAAATGAAAGAGAGGTTTGTGTTTTTCCGGACGATTTACCGGGGCCTGAAAGCAGCTGAAGATAACGGTCAAGATTCAAGATTCCCGATGTATCTGTAACAAGCGAAAACTCAGGTTTCAGAAGTCCGACATGCCCGAATCTGAATATGGTCCTTTTTAAATTTAACCCGGTTATCCCGGCAGTCATGCCGGCTGCATAAATCATGGTATCCTGATTATGATCCTTTATAAGGAGGTCCCTGATCTCAATTTTATTAAAGAACTTATATTCAAACCTTCCTATGGAGACTGTCGACTTGATCTCCTCCGAAATATGACCGGTAATCCTTTTTACTATAAAAGTCTGAACTTCAGGGATCCTGAGGATTAGGGAAAAAAAGGTCGGGACCAGTATCAAAATACCGATCAGGATCATCAGATACTTAAAAGATTTTTTAATAGTTTTGAGCATTCAAAAACATGTAAAAAACCAATATTCAAAATAACCTAAAATATACGTAAAAATCAAAGCTCTCCATGGGAGTCACAATACTTGCCATAGAATCGTCGTGTGACGATACTTCATCAGCCGTTCTGAGTGACGGTTACATCCTTTCCAATCTTATTGCAGGTCAGGAAATTCATATGGCTTATGGCGGTGTGGTTCCCGAGCTTGCCTCCAGGGCACATCAGGCAAATATTGTGCCGGTAACCGATTTGGCACTGAAAAGAGCCGGCGTGACTGTCAATGATATTGATGCAGTGGCTTTTACAAGAGGTCCGGGTCTTCTCGGATCACTTCTTGTTGGCACTTCCTTTGCCAAAGGTTTTGCTCTCGCACGTAAAATACCGCTTATTGAAGTCAATCATTTGCAGGCTCATGTACTTGCACATTTTATTCTGGAAAAAGGAAAGGAAAACCATATTCCCTCATTTCCTTTCCTTTGCCTGCTGGTGTCGGGTGGCCATACCCGCATAATACTTATGAAGAGCCACCTCGAAATGCAGGTTCTTGGAAATACTATCGATGATGCTGCAGGTGAAGCCTTTGACAAATGTGGTAAGATTATGAATTTTCCCTATCCTTCAGGCCCTCTAATTGACAGACTGGCTGCAACAGGTAACAAAAATGCATTCAGATTTGCAGAACCTCATGTAAAAGGTCTCGACTTCAGTTTCAGCGGACTAAAGACAAGCTTCCTGTATTTTCTTCGCGACAGGCACAAGGAGGAGCCTGATTTCATTGAAAAGAACAAAGCTGATCTTTGCGCATCCCTCCAGAATACAATAATTACAATCCTCATGAGTAAGCTGGTAAAGGCCTCACAGATGACAGGGATAAAAGAAGTTGGGATAGCAGGAGGTGTTTCTGCAAATTCAGGTCTTAGAAATGCCCTTTTGACAGAAGGGAAGAAGCGGGGATGGAATATCTTCATACCTCATTTCAGCTATTCGACAGATAATGCTGCAATGATCGCCATTGCGGGTTATTACAAATACCTAATGGGCGATTTTGCGAACCAGGATGTCGTTCCGCTCGCCCGATACTGAATCACTAAAACAGTATAAATGAAAAGCAAAGATCTTTCATTCCTTGTCCTCGGAGCAGGAGCGATCGGAGGAATAACCGCCGCCCTCCTTAAAAAAAACGGGTATGATGTAGAAATCCTTTGCAGGGATAAGGAATATGCATCTCTTATTTCAGAAAATGGATTATCGATAAGCGGGATATGCGGCAGTTTTTCCATCCGGGTCCCTTCATTCTCTTCTGCATCAGACATCCGGGGCAAAAAGGACATAATACTTCATGCAACTAAAGCGACAGATATGTCAGTTGCGTTGAAGGAAGCGCTTCCTGTCCTGAAGGATTCGGGATACGTGGTTTCAATGCAGAACGGGATCTGTGAAGATGAACTGGCTTCTGTTGCAGGTTCTGAAAAAATCATAGGATGTGTAACCGGTTGGGGCGCTACAATGGAATCAAGAGGTGTACTGTCAATGACCTCTGCCGGAGATTTTATCCTTGGGTACCCGGCAAAACCGCCAGATGATTTCCTTGATATTCTCTCCGAGGCCCTTTCTGTAATTGTACCGGTCAGAACGACTGACAATATCATGGGTCATCTGTATTCCAAGCTTATAATCAATTCATGCATAACTTCCCTGGGCGCCATATGTGGCCTTTACCTGGGAGATATGCTCAGGATCAGAAAAGTCAGGAAGATATTCATAGAAATAATCAGAGAAGCCGTAATAGTAGCTGATAAGATGGGAATTAAGATTGAAGTTTTTGGCGGCAGCCTGGATTTCAGGAAGTTCCTTGCCGGGAAAAGCCTTATCCCACAACTCAGGAGGCATGTCCTTATCAGATTTATTGGATTTAAATACAGACGGCTTAAATCATCAAGTCTTCAGTCGCTCGAACGGGGGAAAAAGACTGAAATTGATTACCTGAATGGTTATATAGTTCGTAATGCAATGAAATATAATCTGAATGTACCCGTTAATTCAGTAGTTGTGGATATGATACATGAGATAGAGTCAAAAAAAAGGGATATATCACCTGAAAACTTCAGGATAAGTTACTTTAACAGGTTTAACTGAAGATATTTGACTCAGAGGCATTATTTAGATTACACAGGATTATTGTTATGAAAATAGTAAAGATCCCTGCTGAAAAGACTACACCTGAGGTGGAATTGAATCCCAATGGATCATTAAAGATCAGGGGGCGTTCAATTCATGAAAACATACGTGACTTTTTCAAACCAATTGAGGAATGGATTGGGGATTATGTCAGCAATGAACCGGTTGAGGTGACTACTATCGATATTAATCTCGAGTATTTCAACAGCGCCACGGCAAAGGCCCTTTTAAATATACTGCAGAAACTTGTCAGGGTTCAGCTTAAAAGCAGAAAACTCGTCGTAAACTGGTATTATGAAAAGGGTGATGAAGATATACAGGAAAGGGGAGAATATTTTTCATCGGTTCTTAAAATACCTTTCAACTTCAAAGAGTTCACATGATCTTCGAAAATGCCTGGTCAAGATCATTAATAAGGCTTTCAGGCTCATCAAGCCCTATATAAAACCTTATCAGACCTGCTGAAAATCCATCTTTTGTTCGCTCTTCGTCGAACGACATGGCAGGAAATACAAGTGATTCATGTCCTCCCCATGAGACTCCAATAATAAATTGCTTCAGGCTGTTAACAAAGAGTTCGGTTTTACTCCTGTCATTTGTTTTAAGCCTCACAGATAGCAGTCCTGTTGGTTTGTGCATTTGTTTTTTTGCGAGTTCATACTGAGGGTGCTTTGACGACAGAGGATAAATGATTTCAGATACAGAGGGATGATTCCCGAGATAATCAACAACTTTGGTTACAGTGGAGGAAATCCTGTCTATCCTGGCAGGAAGGGTTCTCAGCCCCCTTAGCATCAGCCATGCATTGAATGGTGAGATTATCCCTCCGAGACCCATATACTCATTATTGAATATTCGTGTGATGTCAGAGGATGATCCACATACAATTCCTGCAACAATGTCGCTGTGACCACCAAGATATTTGCTTGCAGAATGGAGAATAATATCGATACCCATTGTTGATGGCGATTGTGCAAGAGGAGAGGAATAGCTGTTGTCAATGAGCGTTTTAATGTTGTGGTCACTGGCTATTTTTGCGACAGCCTCAATATCCTGGAGCTCAAATGTCAGCGAATTCGGACTTTCTAGATATATGATCTTTGTTTCAGGCCTGATCGCCTTCTCAAAATTACAGGGATCTGTTCCGTCAACGAATGTTGTTTCCACACCAAACCTGGGCAGAAATCTCGTCATGAGTATGTTGGTCCAGCTGTAATTGTTTCTTACGCTTACAATATGATCTCCCGACTTTATAAATGATAAAATGGCAGAAGATATGGCTGCCATTCCGCTGGCAAAAGCAAGAGCTTCTTCAGTCTCCTCAAGGGCAGCAATCTTTTTGCACAAAATATCAATTGTCGGATTATTTCCCCTTGAATAAATGTAACTCTCCTTCTCCGAAGCAATGGCTTTTTTCAGATCATCTACTGTACTGAAAGCGAAGTTACTTGTCTGGAAAAGCGGCGGGGTGATTGCATTGAAATATTTCTCCCGTTCTTCTCCAAGATGGTTGATTATGTAAGAAATGTCTTTCATGTTTCATCAGTCTCTTTAATTCCGGAGTATTTTCTTTTAAAATAGAAATAAAAGGGGATTCCGAGAATCAGGAATCCTGCACCAACTGCTATATGTAACGGCTTGTTTATCATTATGTTAAATAGAAACCAGATGTTTATCAGAATGAATATAAGCGGAGTTACAGGATAACCTGTTGTTCTGTAGGCTCTTTCAGTATTCCTGTATTTTTTCCTGAAGATAAAGATTCCGGCTGCCGCCAATGTGAAGAATATCCATTCGACTGACACAGTATAAGTGATAAGGTTTTCAAGGGTTCCCCAGAAAAGAAGCAGTAATACCGACCATACGGATTGTACAATGATAGCATTGACAGGAGTTCTGAATCGCGGATGAACCTTTGCAATACTTCTGAAGAACAGTCCGTCATCGGCCATCGCATAATAGATGCGCGGGGCTGAGAGAGTATAGATCCCGATAGTTCCAAAGGTGCTGACTGCAATAAGGCCTGCTATTAGCATTCCTCCGTAAGGAATGACCGTACTAACCGCGTCAGCGGCAATCTTGTCGGAGGATACTATGGTACTGACAGGAAGCAGAAGCATGTATGAAACATTGACAAGAAGGTAAATGACTGTCACGATTGATGCTCCGGCTATCATGGCCACAGGCACATTACGGGCAGCATTTTTTGTCTCGCCTGCAAGGAAAGATGCATGCTGCCAGCCACCATATGAGAAAAGCACACCGGTAAGAGCAACGCCAAAACCTGAAAGTGTTGCTCCGGAATTACCTGAAAACAATGGGGTGCCAAACGACAGGGAAGAGTCACCTAAAAAGAAACCTGCAAGAATTATAATCATGATCCCCAGTATTTTCAGACCTGTGAATATATTTGAGAATATCTCCCCGAACTTTGCCCTGAAAACATTAAGTGTCGTAACCAAAGCAATTGTGAAAATACTTGTGATCGTTTCTCCTGTTTTGTTCATCGGGATAAAAAAGCCGAGGTAGTGTGTGAAGGCAAGGGAAAGGACAGCAATAGATCCTGAAGTGATGATAACCAGATAAGCCCAGCCGTAAAGGAATCCCAGCCATCCTCCGTAGGCTTCTTTAAGAAACACATAAATGCCGCCGGCTTTTGGAAAAAGGGCACCAAGTTCACCGAATGTCAGCGCACCTGTAAGTGCAATGAGACCGCCCAAAGCCCAGACGACAAGTATGAGGCCTGATGACGGTATCAATCCTGCAATCTGCGAAGGAGTGACAAAAATCCCCGAGCCGATGCAGGAGCCTATAGCTACCATTATCAGGCCGTAGAGGGTAAGTTCTTTGGCAAGCTTTGTCATGGATGATCTGAACAATCACCCGGAAAGATAATACTTAAAAGCAATTAATACAGTATTGTCAGGCCTAATTTGCCGAAGGATCAGCGACCCGCCCCATAAAAATGATTGAATTTGTAGTTGTTTCCCTTATTATATAGATGAAGGGACGGTCCATCCTGAATTCAAGAGCCTGAGGAGGATAGGATGTAGTTCCAACTTCCACAACTGTTGCTGCAGCAGCTTCAGTGCCTTCCTCGTTTGTTTCAATGAATGACTGGTGTGTCACATCATTTATAAGAAGATCATATTGTTCTGATATATTTGAGAAATCAGCTGCATCTGTAAATGCAATTCCCATTCCCATGTCGGTCAGGACTTCTTTCAGTTTCTTTTTGAATCCGTATTTGAATTTCGGGAATGTGACATTGGTTTCCCTCTTGCGCATCTGATTAACCCATCCGTTGAAATTTGAGTCAGTGAGCAGATCCATGGTTTCATTAAGTGAGGAACCATCATCCGGAAGGATCACATTCATAACATAATTTCCCTGGCCATATGGAAACTCAGCCATTACAAATCCGTTTCCTTCAAAAACATTGAAATCTGATTTCTGCCTCATCATCGGAACATTCAAAGAGCCGGAATTGAGGTAGAACGGCAAAGTTTCGGTCTTTGTCTTGTCAAATTCGTAAGTCCATTTTCCCTTGAAATATATAGCATTGATTATAAGCATTACAGTGTTATCATCCAGGCTCTGGATCATATCTTTTATAAGTCCGTTCGTTTTGTTCTCAATCCATTCATTCATACTACGGGGAGCATTTGGATCATTTATGTCAAAAGATTCAGATTGAGCGTCATAATATTTTGTAAGGATATCGGTAAAGGACTTTTTTACATTAAAATTATTTTCAGTCCATACCGAATTGGCAATAGACATAAGGACTCTTTTATCCACTGAAAGGAGGGCTGTTGTGAGGTCCTTATATGCTTTATTCATCGCATCTATACTGATCCCATCTATTCTGAGGGCTTCGAGCATGGCATCGCGGGTTTCCCCATTAGCGCCGTTAACGGTCATTGAAAGTGCATACGAGATGCTCAATGGTGAGATCATTATGTTCTTGCCTTCATCTTCACCGGAAATTACATTCCTGAAGATGTCGAAAGCAAAATCATTTCCTGATTCAATCAGAGCAGTCTGATCAGTTGTCAGATTGATTGGTACAGGTTCCGAAGGAAGGATTTCATCATCTTTGCTGCAGGAAATAAGAATCATCGGAAGTAATAAAAGCGATGAAGCTGCTGAACGTAATATGGGGATATTCATAACTGACAGTATTAAGTGTTATTTCATTTAAATGAATCAAGAAATATATCAGGTACTGACAGTTAAAAGGATCAAAAACCATGCCACTCAGCTATTTTTGAGTCTTTCGCTTTTTATTGAGGTCCAACCAGTTTTTAAGAGAGAACAGGGCTGCTGAAAATAAAATCAGACTAAGAATAAGAAGGAGAACAAAAGTAAGTACAGGCGGATGTTTATCTTCAGGAAGGGGGTTCCTTAACCTCAGGATGTATCCTAAAATGGTAAAAATAAGTACCATCAGTGCTATTGCGAAATTGAAAATAATGGTTGAGAAGTTAAGTATTCTTGTTGATTTGTAGTATTTGCTTTTCCGGAACCTTTCAAATGAGCTCCTTGCATAATATTGTGCTCTTTGTCTCGACCTGTCCTGTCTGTATTTTCTCCATTCTTCCACAATACGAAAATAATCCTGTTCATCAAGTGCTTCCCTGTTATGGCTCTCGATAAGAAAATCATAGGCTTCAGTTGCCAGTATGAATTTCTCCTTGGCATCAGGGTCGTGGTTAATGTCAGGATGATACAGTCTTGCCTTTTTCCTGTAAGCTTTTTTTATTTCTTCTGACGAAGAATTAACAGGCAATCCCAGAACTGCATAATATTCTGATATAAGCATTATCCTTCGATATTTAAGGATTCATTATTCCGGGATTGACAACGGGATTGTTAATTATTTCACAATACCCGTAAATCCCATAAATGCAAGTGCAAGTATACCGGCGGTAACAAGTGAGACCGGGACACCTTTCATACCATCGGGGACCTCGGCAAGTTCAAGCTGTTCCCTTATTCCGGCCAGTATTATCAGAGCCAGTCCGAATCCGAGAGCAGTAGCGGCCCCGAAAACAACTCCTTCAAGAAGATTATAGTTTTTCTTAATAACAAGCAGGGCAACGCCGAGAACAGCGCAATTGGTGGTAATCAGGGGAAGAAAAATGCCAAGTGCCTGATAAAGGGGCTGACTGATTTTTTTCAGTATTATCTCAACCATCTGGACTAACGCGGCGATCACAAGGATGAAGGTAATGGTCTGCATGAATGCAATTCCGAGTTTATTCAGCACATATGTCTGTATAAGGTATGTAACGATGGTTGCAAGTACCATCACAAAGGTGACAGCACCAGACATTCCGACCGCTGTGTTAACCTTATTTGAGACTCCCAGAAAAGGGCATACTCCCAGAAACTGGGCAAGGACTATATTGTTTACAAAAAGTGCCGATATTATTATAAGAATATATTCCATATGTTTAATTGTTACGATTTCTTGATTTTATTCACCAAAGCTATCATATAGCCTAGCGCAATAAATGCACCTGGCGCAAGTATAAATACCAGGATACCGTCACCCTGAATAAATTTCCATCCAAAAATCGATCCGCTGCCGACTATTTCGCGAAAAGCTCCCAATACTCCGAGTGCAAGGGTGAAGCCAAGGCCCATCCCCAGTCCGTCTATAAGAGAGGAAAGCACAGTGTTCTTGCTTGCAAAAGCTTCAGCACGGCCCAGTACTATACAGTTTACCACAATCAAAGGAATGAAAATGCCGAGAGTCTTGTAAAGGTCAGGTACGAAAGCCTGCATAACAAGGTCAACTATTGTAACAAATGATGCAATTACAACAATAAATGCAGGAATTCTTACTTTGTCGGGTATCAGTCTGGCCATGAATGAAATAACGACATTTGATCCCAGAAGTACAAATGTTGTGGCTATGCCCATCCCAAGTCCGTTCAGTGAGGAAGATGTTGTTGCAAGGGTGGGACAGGTACCAAGTACCAGAACAAGTATCGGATTCTCTTTAAGCAATCCTTTTGTGAAATTCTTTAGCTGATTCATTTTAGACCTCCTTTCTGAAGAGTATTATAAGCTCTCTGAACAGCATCACAAAATGCCCTTGAACTTATTGTAGCTGCTGTGATAGCATCAACTGACCCGCCATCCTTTTTAACTTTCATCTGAAAATCTGCCGGGTTTTTTTCATTAAACTGATCCTTAAATGATGGTTCTGCCATCTTGGTTCCAAGACCCGGAGTCTCCTTCTGCTCAAGCACAGTGATATTTATGATGGTGCCGTCGGGCCTGAATCCTGTCATCAGGCTTATGTTACCACTGAATCCTTTAGGGGAATATGTGCTTACAGCATAACCTACAATGACATCGTCCTTTTTTGCCGGATAGATCTCAAGACTGTCTCCATCACCGGTTGGCAGCCTGTACATCTCATCGTTAGGATTGTTTGTAAACTCTGGTACAACCTGTTTTATGGCATTCAGCTTTTTGTTAAGATTGGAAAGGGCAATAGGTTCTTTTGTTGCCTCATAGACAAAGCCAAGAAGGGCTGATGAAACAAGGGCTATCAGGGTAAGTGATATTGCCATGTTCTTAAATGTCGATTCAGTCTTAGCCATTTTTCACCTCCTCACCAAACCGTTTTGGTTTAATATAAGCATTCATAAGCGGGACAAAAGCATTCATAATAAGAATTGCAAATGAAACGCCTTCCGGATATGCTCCATACACTCTTATAATTACTGTTATTATCCCGATTCCGCATCCATAAATAAGCATGGACCGGGGCACCATAGGGGATGTCACATAGTCAGTGGCCATAAATATTGCCCCGAGAAGAACACCTCCGGCAAGGATATGGAACATCGGATCAGCATTTTTTTCAGGATTTACCAGCCAGAGTATGGTGGTGAAAACCGCAATGGTGGCTACTACTGCAACAGGAATATGCCAGGTAATAACTTTTTTAAAAAGAAGATACAGAAATCCTATCAGAAGAGCTATCGCCGCAACTTCACCCATCGATCCTCCCATGTCACCAAGGAACATTTGCGATGGGGTGGGTATCATCTGCATAAGTTTCGAAAGCGGCTCGCCATTTTTAAGACCTTCCTTTACTATTGCCAGTGGGGTAGCCCCGGTTACAGCATCCAGATATCCGGTTCCCAGGCCTTTCGGAACAGGCCAGGTCGTCATCTGTACAGGAAAGGAAATAAGCATGAATACCCTGCCTACAAGAGCCGGATTAAAGGGATTGTTGCCAAGCCCGCCAAATGTCATTTTTGCAACAGCTATTGAAATGAAACTGCCAATAATGACAATGAAGACCGGAATGTTTGAAGGGAGGTTGAATGCCAGAAGAATACCTGTAACAAGGGCAGATCCGTCTGTTATGGAAAGCGGTTTTTTCAGAATGAATCGCTGGATCAGGTATTCAAAAATCAGGCATGATGCCACTGATGTTGCCGTAACTATAACGGCTCCAATGCCAAAATAAAAAACCGATGTTATGAAGGCAGGGATAAGTGCTATCACTACGTTCAGCATCAGTTTTTGTGTCGATTCTTTACCGTGCACATGAGGCGACGGGGATACATTCAGCAAATTACTCATAGGGATTTGGGTTCCTGTTATTTCAGATTTCTTTCACGGGCCATTTTTATTACTGTCGACTTTCCGAGCCTTATATAATCGAGAAGAGGCCTTCCTGCGGGGCATGTAAAGCTACATGAGCCGCATTCCATACAGTCGGTTATCCTTTCTTTCTCAGCTTTTTCAAACAAACTCCTCTCAGATAAAGTCATTAAAAGATATGGCTCAAGGTTGATTGGACAGGCTGAAACGCATTTTGCACACCTGATGCAGGGATTTATTTCCATTCTTACCGATTCACCGGCCGGCATCAGTATAACACCTGACATTCCCTTTACAACCGGAACATCGGTATTGCTGACAGCTTTCCCCATCATAGGTCCGCCGTTTATTATTTTCCCCGTATTTTCAGGTATTCCTCCGGCCGCTTCGATAAGCTTAATAATTGGCGTACCTGTTCTTACCATATAATTGCCTGGCCTGGAAACCATTTTCCCGGTAACAGTGACCACTCTTTCAAAAAGCGGTTTGTTTTTCTGGACTGCCTCATAAACTGCAAATGCTGTCCCTACATTGTGCACTACTGCTCCAACATCAAGAGGAAGCTTTCCTGAAGGCACTTCCCTTCCGGTCAGGGCTTTGATAAGCTGCTTTTCAGCACCCTGCGGGTATTTGACTTTAAGGGGATAAACAGAAATGCCTTTGAATGCTCCTTCTGCGAGTTCCGACATATGGACAATTGCATCGGGCTTGTTGTTCTCAATGCCGATCATGGCGGTGTTTACATTCAATGCTTTCATGAGGATTGAAACACCGACAAGTATCTCTTCTCCCTTTTCAAGCATCAGCCTGTGGTCTGACGTAAGGTATGGTTCACATTCAACGCCGTTAATTATAAGTACTTCGCATTTTTTACCCGAGGGGACAGTAAGTTTCACATGCGAGGGGAATGTAGCTCCTCCAAGTCCGACAATACCCGAATCAAGACATTTCCTGATTATCTCTTCCCGGGTCATATTTATCTCCCTTTTTATTTCCCTGGTCCTGTCAATTGTATCCAGCCATTCGTCGCCTTCAACATCTATATATACTGCATTTTGTTTGAATCCGCCGCTGTCAGGTGCAAGATCTATCTTATTCACTTTCCCAGATACTGAAGAGTGAATGTTAGCAGAAACAAAGCCCTTTCCGGCGCCTATAAGCTGACCCGCTTTTACAAAATCTCCCTTATTTACAACAGGAAGGGCAGGGGCGCCTATGTGCTGCGAGAGAGGAATTACCACGCCCTGCGGCACCGGCAAATACTCGATGGGTATTCCGGCAGTGAGCTTGTTTTCAGGAGGATGAACACCTCCGATGGGAAATGTCTTAAGCACAACTATAGTGTTTGAATTAACATTTAAAATCAGTTTTTAATTTCAGCCGCGACTTCAGCCTTTTCCTTTCTTGGCGGAAAATTTATTTCAAGTATGGCATTAGTAGGGCATTCAATAACGCATTTACGGCAGAATGTGCATTTTTTTGCATCGATATATGCAAGGTTGTCTTTTATTGTTATTGCATCGAAAGCACACACTTTAACACATTTGCTGCAAGCGATGCATGCTACCTTGCAGGCTCTTCTTGCCGGTCCTCCCTTGTCGCAGTTAGAACAAGCAACATATATCTTCCTGTCCTTTTTTGCCTTTTTACGTAGTTCAATAATATGCCGGGGGCATGCTTTAACGCAAGCTCCGCACGAAACGCATTTATCATCATTTATTACCGGCAGCAGCGTAACTGTATCGATATATAGGGCATCAAACTTGCAGGCTCTCTCACAGTCTCCGTAACCGAGGCAACCGTAACTGCAGTCGGTATCTCCGGCATAGAGGCTGTTTGATATCCTGCATTCCATTGCACCGTCATAATGTGATGTTCTTGGTCTGTTTTCAGGCGATCCGTTGCATAACAATACCGCCACTGTAGGATCCGCAACAGCAGGAGTTTTGCCAAGTATACGCGCAGCTTCGGCCATGACTGGTGCTCCTCCGACCGGACAATTCAGCCCTTCAAAAGTGTCAGCCTTAACAAGGGCTTCAGCCAGGTTCCTGCAACCGGCAAATCCGCACCCGCCACAGTTTGCCGCAGGAAGTACTGCCTGTACCTCGTCTATCCTCGGATCCTCATATACCTTGAACTTCTGTGCTACATAATACAGGATGACAGACGAAATAAATGCCAGAAGACTCAGACTTATAATTGTTATCAGTACAGTGGAACTCATCGATCAGTTTTTTAGAGTAAAAGAAAAACTCCGGTTAATATTTTTTCTGAAAATGTAAAGAACCAGAAAATATGGAAAAAGAAGTGAAATAGCAGCAAGTCCCGATGCACCTTCGCTGAATGAAAGAGAATTGAAAACAATGAGACCTGAAATGATAATCAGGAGTGGAATTATATAACTTAATAATACTGCTTTCATTCCCGTTGATTCATTCATCTGAACGGTGACGTTATCTCCGGGCGACACATTGTATCTGCCTGTTACATTTATTATTTTTTCTTCCTTGCCCGAAATGTTGCAAATCCCCTCAGCATGACATCCCGAACATGCTGAACAGGATGTTATGGTGACAAGAACAGAATTGTTTTCAACCTGTTTTACTGTTCCCTCATGTTGAATTGTGCCGTGAGAACCCGATTTTTTCATAGAATTTTCCGGCTTGATTGAAGTGCGCAAATTTATCAATCCTTCAAAAATTTGAACTGTTTTTTATCAGCTTTTGATCTGATCCACTTTATTTATAATGATTCTAATTTAAAGGATTACCAACCTCGTAAACCTGCTTTCAGGAGCTTAATACCGGAGCCAGCAACAGTACTTTTATGCTGTAATTGTTATCCGATATTGCTCCACGATTGCTTTACGCTGAAAAGCCTTTTAAGTTCCGAATTAAGGATATGATTCCTTTCATCTTCAAGAAGGGGATCTTTTTCCAGAATTCCTTCTGCAATCCTCCTTACATATTCAATAATCTGACCATCCTTGCCCAGGTTTGCAATCCTGAGATCGAATGGTATGCCGCTCTGGAGAGTCCCTTCAATATCACCGGGTCCGCGTAACTGAAGATCAGTTTCAGCTATCTCAAATCCGTCGTTTGTACTTACCATAACCTCCAGCCTTCTTGCAGCTTCTTTTGAAATTTTGTCAGAACTCATAAGAATGCAGTAGGACTGGCGTGCGCCCCGGCCGACTCTTCCCCTTAGCTGATGCAACTGGGAAAGCCCGAACCTTTCGGCGCTTTCAATTACCATAACAGTGGCATTAGGGATATCTACACCTACTTCAATGACAGTAGTTGCAACAAGAATGTGGGCATAACCTTCCTTGAACAGCCTCATCGACGTCTCTTTTTCAGCAGATGACATTCTGCCGTGGACAATACTTATGCAGTATTTTGGGGCTGGAAATACTCTTGAGATTGTATCCCATCCATCCTGAAGGTTTTTGTAATCCATTTTCTCCGATTCCTGAATAAGCGGGTAGACAACGAAAATCTGTCTTCCTTCATCTATCTGGTTTCTGATGAATCCGAATACCTTGTTGCGCTCAGAGTCGGAGAAATGCATTGTCTTTATCGGTACCCTTCCCGGTGGCAATTCATCAATGACTGAAACATCAAGATCACCATAAAGTGTCATGGCAAGAGTTCTCGGAATGGGTGTGGCCGTCATAACAAGCACATGGGGAGGATTAAGGTTTTTTTCCCAAAGCTTTGCCCTCTGGGCAACGCCAAACCTGTGCTGTTCATCAATTATGACTAGTCCCAGATTTTTAAATTTTACATTTTCCTCTATTAGTGCATGGGTGCCAATAAGTATGTGCAGTGAACTGTCCTTCAGTGTCTCATCGATAATCTTTCGCAGGCTTTTACCTGAAGATCCTGTAAGCAGGTTTACTTTCACACCCAAGCCTTCAACAAGCTTGCTGATGGTTTGATAATGCTGGCTGGCAAGTATTTCAGTGGGTGCCATCAAACAGGCCTGAAATCCATTGTCGATTGCAATTAGCATGCTCATAAGGGCAACAAGGGTTTTTCCGCTTCCTACGTCACCCTGAAGAAGGCGGTTCATCTGTTTTCCTGATCCGAGATCCCGCCGTATCTCCTTAATTACCCTTTTCTGCGCATCAGTTAGTGAAAATGGCAGATTGTTATAGTAAAAATTATTGAAATTGTCTCCCACCGATGAAAAAACAAAACCATTGTATTTCACCGATCTGTTTGTCTTGAACCTTAAAAGGTTCAGTTGTATGTAAAACAACTCCTCAAATTTCAGCCTGTACCTTGCTTTTTCCATTTCAGCAGGATTCGAGGGAAAGTGAACCTTGTAAAGGGCTTCATGAAGATCCATCAGGTGATATCCGGAAACAATATATGCCGGCAGGGTTTCCGGGATCCTGAACTTTATTTTTTTCAGGAGGTTGCCTATGAGCCTGCTTATTGTCTTTGATGTCACAAACTGGCTCTTGAGCTTTTCAGTCGTGCTGTATTGTGCCTGAAGAGCTGATGATATCCTCTGTTCAGCTTTGGATGCCTCCTCAATCTCAGGATGGATCATGTTCACAATCCCGTTGAAAACTCCGGGCTTACCGAAAACGATGAACTCAACACCGGGAGGAAAACTCCCTGTTATCCACTTTGTGCCCCGGAACCATATAAGCTTTATTATGCCTGATTCATCCTGGAAATCAGCTACTAATCTTTTACCATGGCCGTGGCCCTCAGTATAATAACCTTTAATGTATCCTTTTATCTGTACCAGAGGAAGATCGGGATCGAGTTCAGATATCTTGTAAAATTTGGTACGGTCGATATATTTATAGGGGAAATAGTATAACAGATCCTTGTAAGTGGTAATACTGAGCTCTTTTTCCAGAAGCTCTGCCCTTTTGGGACCAACACCCGGGAGATAGGCAATATTTGTATCAAGAAATTCCTGCATCTTTTACCTTGTCTGAGGTAATAAAAAGATACCCGAAATTAGTTATTTTTGACGACCTGACCTATAACGCAGGCGGGCTTTGAAATGAATATCTTCACTGCATGGCACTTTGTTAGTTATAAGCTCTTTTCGGGGCATAAACGGGGACATGGGATACACAGCCCTTTCGTATTTGATATTGTTTCAACAGTCTTCCGGAATAAAATCGATCCTGACGTTGTCTTTAGAATTGAAATGATCAGAAAAAAACTGATCGCCCATCAGGGAATTCTTGAAGTGAATGACCTGGGTGCGGGTTCAGTAAAAATGAAAACCAGGTCAAGAAAAGTGTCGGATATTGCCAGATATTCATCAGTTCCGGAAAAATACGGCATATTGCTTGCAAATATGGCCGGAAAATTCGGAGCCGGGTTAATCCTCGAATTCGGAACATCACTCGGAATCAGCACAATGTACCTTTCCTCAACAGTTTCGGATATTCCGGTTGTAACGATGGAAGGATGCAGTTCGACAGCTGCTTTGGCCGTTGAAACTTTCCGGGAAGCCGGACTGGAAAACATCAGGGTGCTTACAGGTTCTTTTGATGATCTTTTACCTTTAGTTGAAGAGGAAGGGATAAAACCCGGACTTGTTTTTATCGACGGAGACCATCGTAAAGATTCTGTAATCAGGTATTTTAACAGGGTCGCAGAGATGTCGGACAGTAAAACTGTAATTATGATAGATGATATCTATTTTTCTCGTGAAATGGCAGATGCCTGGGAAGAAATAAGAAAAGACAGCAGGGTAACAGCTACCATCGACATATTCAGAATGGGAATTGTATTTTTCAGAGATGGTTTAAACAGAAATAATTATGTAATCAGGTATTAACAAAAATTAAGTTTGATTTATTTCTTATTTAAGATAATTAGTCTAATTTCGAAACTTCAAATTAAAAATACATTATGGATAAAGTAATTGAAATTCAGAATATTGTAAAGAATTACCAGGTAGGATCAGTCATAGTAAGAGCATTAAGATCCGTATCATTAAATATCGGGAGGAATGAATATGTAGCAATTATGGGTCCTTCAGGGTCAGGAAAATCAACTCTGATGAACCTTCTTGGCTGTCTCGACACCCCAACAAGCGGTTCCTATATACTTAACGGTACGGATGTAAGCAAGATGGAGGATGACTTTCTTGCTGAAATAAGGAACAAGGAGATAGGATTCGTTTTTCAAACCTTTAACCTTCTTCCTCGTTACACCGCGCTCGAGAATGTTACCCTTCCGCTTATTTATGCCGGATTAACAAAAGTCGACAGGGAAAAACTTGCAATTGAAACTCTCGAGCAGGTTGGACTTAAAGACAGAATGACACATAAGCCAAACGAGTTGTCGGGCGGACAGAGACAACGTGTTGCTATTGCCAGAGCCCTTGTTAACAAACCTTCAATAATCCTTGCAGACGAGCCAACAGGTAACCTCGACAGCAAGACATCAATCGACATCATGAACCTGCTTGATGATATCCATAAAAAAGGGAATACTGTTATTGTCGTAACACATGAAGAGGATATTGCCAAACATGCTGCAAGGATCATCAGGCTGTTTGACGGAGAGATAGCACAGGATTATCTGAACAAGGACAGGGTAGTGTACCATTGATTTGTAATCTGTATTCCGTTTTTTACATCAATTTCTGATTTTCCAGGTTATGAAAATCTACACCCGTACAGGAGATGATGGAACAACTTCTCTGGCAGGTGGTACAAGAATACCAAAATACCATCTGCGTGTTGAAGCGTATGGGTCTGTGGATGAACTGATTGCCTGGATAGGGGTGCTAAGGGGCTTCCCTGAGACAGGTGATAAAAACAAAATATTGATAAATATACAGGATCAGCTTATGAGATGCGCCTGCATTCTCGCACAAAACGGAAAAAATACTGAACCTGAGGTATGCCTTCCTGAAGAATCGGCAATAAAATTACTTGAAGATGAAATGGACAGGATGGAAGCCAGTCTTCCTCCACTTAAAAACTTTATTCTTCCCGGTGGGCATAATCTTGTATCTTGTTGTAATGTAACAAGATGTGTTTGCCGCAGAGCCGAAAGATCCGTACTCCGGCTCAAAGCAGGGGAGTATGTCCCTGATATAATTTGCAGATTTTTAAACCGTTTATCTGATTATTTGTTTATGCTGACACGTAAGTTCAGTAATGATCTTGATATTGAACAGGTTACATGGCCTGTTCGGTGAAAGTGAAAAGATAAAAGAAGGTTTTATTGATTTTTCAAAATCAATATATATATTTGCAAACTTTGTTAAATCTAACCTTAAGCATTAAAAATGTATTGGACACTTGAATTAGCATCAAAACTTGAAGATGCTCCATGGCCTGCAACCAAGGATGAGCTAATTGACTTCGCCATTAGGTCAGGTGCCCCGATGGAAGTCATTGAGAATTTGCAGGAGATTGAAGATGAGGGAGATATTTATGAAAGCATAGAGGATATCTGGCCTGATTACCCAAGCAAGGATGACTTCTTCTTTAATGAGGATGAATACTAAAGCATGGGCTGACAAAAAACGTCAGCCATTTAATATTTAAATATATCTTCAACATTTTTTGGTCTTGATCTTTCATGCCATGAAAATCCCTCAAGCTTCAATGCTTTGGATGGGTCGCCTGAAGGCGGATCTATCACTCCCTCGGGATTTTGAAATTCGGTTATCTGTGTGATTTTGCCTTTGTCGACAAGAATTTCAAGTTTTGAACATTTTGCATTGTTTACTCCAACAACTTCTTCTCCATCAAGTAAATAATAGATTGTCTCACCGTTGCCGTCTATCATAATCCTGTAAAGCTCATTTTCACGGAAAAAACCAGTAAGTGCTCTTCCCTTGATCTGGTTGAACCTGAAGTTGTCAACCTGGCTTGAAACAAAAGCAGAATTATATAATTCAAGTCTTTCAGCCTGCCTGTTTCTGGTAAACAAAGCAATCGAATCAGATACAAGCTGATTTTCTTCTGACCATATGACAGGATCTTTATAGAACCTGATTACCGAATCTCTGAAAGAATAAGAGAGGGAATCGCATTTTGCCTGAAGTTTTTTACTGTAGATTTTGCATTTGTGGTAAGATCTCATGAGCCTGTATTCACCTATTGTTGAATCGGTTCTTGTGACCGCGGATATAGTGTCGGAGTGAAGAAATAAAGAATCATCTTTTGATACCTGGATGAAAACAGCCTTATCAGTGACAAGAAACCTTTCTGGTTTTTTAAAGTACCATGCATAATTACCTTTTACAATGATGTTGTTTGTAGTATCTGTAATCACTGTATTGCGATAGCCAATGCCATGTCCAACAGCATTGTCATAAAAGAGAGAATCACCGGTAATAACCTGCTGCCTGTTATTTATAACCGCATTTTTCCAGATTCTCGAAACATCTTTTTTTGTGTCATACCAGCCTCTTTCGCAATAAAGGTAAATGCTGTCGCCTTCCATTTCTGAAGGCCCGCTGAAGAATGCAGTCTCTGTCTTTGTATTGTAGTCCATTGTATCAGCTTTCATCACATAATCGGGATTTACGATTTTCACGCTGTCCTTGAAATTGAACAGGTTACGCGAAACGTAGTAAATTCCTATAATGCTGGTAAGTGTATTTTTGCCGTTTGTTATTCTGCCGCCCGTGCTATAACGTGCTATTTCATTTGCAACATCATATTTAACAGATGATGTGAAAAGATGTGTCTCTTTATCAATCATTTCGACATTTCCGTCTACAGATGCATTTTCAGTAGTCCCGTCATAATAAAGGCTGTCGCCTCTCAGATGAAGAGTATCGCCCTGATGCATATGGATTCTGCTATATGCTCTTAGCTGGTTAAGTGAGGGGTAAAAATGAGCACTGTCGCAGTACATATAGACTTCCTTGTGACGCAGACCGACATTGCCAAGCAATCTGGTTATCCTTGTTCCGGTTAAGGGATCCGTCAGGTCAATACCCTCATCTGCGTTGAGAACTTCTATCATACGTTTACCGGGCCTGGGCCGTCCGTAATCCTGAGATGAAAGCTGTGAATTTATTAACAGGGAGATAATGCCTGTCAGAAGGAGAACAATTATGAAATTCCGTAATTGATATTTATTATTCCTTTCTGCTATTTCAGCCATCCTTCTTCAAGAAATTTGCAGGATTTGAATTCATCGCTGATCTTAATATAGGTGGTCTCTATCTTCTTATTAATCCAGTCCCTGTACAGATTTTGCCTCTGTGACATCATTGCGGCATTATAAATAAACTGGTAGTCATCCTTCAGGTTTGCCCTGTGGGCAGGCATTTCATCATCGAGTTTTACAATTCTGAAAACAGGATTGCCTATTTCATCAGTGGTCTGGAAGGGATCGGAAATTTCACCGGGTTTCAGATCTCTTACCTTCATATACATCTCTTTATTAAGCTCATCTAGAGAAAACCATGTGATCCTTTCCGAAGGGTTTGTACTTACGTATTTTCCGCCATTAATCCTGCTATCGGTATGTGTAGAGAACCTGATTGCTGCATCTGCAAATTTAAGGCTGTCTTTTCTTATAAGCCTTGCAATACTGTCGAGTTTTGTAATTGCTCTCTGTATCTGTTCGGGTTTTACTTTTGGCCTTACCAGTATATGTCGTGTATTAACGAGATCCCCTTTTCGGTCGATCATCTGAATTAGGTGGAAGCCATATTTTGTCTCAACAATTTTAGAAACAGTGTTTTTTGAAAGGCTCCAGGCAGCATCTGCATATTCCTTCTCAAGTTCCCCCCTCATTTTATATCCTATCTCGCCACCGCCTGCAGCAGATCCGTCCTCCGAATAAAGAATAGCCAGCATATTGAAAGGTTTACCGGCAAGGATCTGGCTTCTTATATCGAGAAGCTTTTGCCGTGCTTCGGCTTTGTTTTCTTCATTGTCAGGGGGATCGATCTGTATTATGCTTATCTGCACCCTGGCGGGGATGACTGGCAGACTGTCTTTAGGGATTGAGTTAAAATACCTCCTCACATCAGAGGGAGTAATTGCCAGGTTCTTTGCTATATTGTTCTGAACTTCCTGAACCAGCTGGTTTTCCAGCATAGATTTTCTAATATCCATCTTAATCTCAACCATGCTCTTTTTAAAATAATCCTCAAGAGCCTTTTCGCTGCCTGCCTGTCTTATGGCGTTGTTGATCTGCATGTTAAGGTCAGTCTCGACCATGTCACCTGTGACTTCAATACTATCGATCCTTGCCTGATCGACAAACAGCTTTGCCGTAAGCAGTTCATGGAATGAATTGCATCTTATCTCATCGATCGGCATTCTTGTACCCTGCCTCCTGATCTCAAGTACTGCATTTTCAATGTCCGAAAGATAAATAACCTCATTTCCCACTATCCCCGCCACCGATTCCACAAGGGTTTGTGATACGGCCGGGCTTATTATCCACATAAGCCCTGATGCAATCAGTAAACCCAGTCTGTTTCTTCTTTTCATCATAATATAATTTTGATTTTTATGGAATGATGGAACCCGCAATTTATATTTATTCTTGTTTGTTTATTCATTACATGCGGGTTTCATTTTCAATAAATCTTTAATCCGTTATCCTGAAGTGCTTCATTATATATTCCATTCTCAAGTGACTGAATGAATTGTATTCGCCGATTGTTCCAGATCACCCTTTTAATATCATCCCTTACATATTCATATGGCGCAATTGTACCCCTTAACCTGTAATCATTTATGACTATCATCGCAGTTGAGGAAGAATCACTTTTTTCATAAAAATTCTGCCTTTTTAAGAACTCTTCCCTGCCTGGAAGATCGCCATTCATCTCAAGCGATAATCTGTCGAGTGTAATCCAGTTATCCTGGAAGTAATCGAATTTTTCTGCAAACTGAAAGCAAAGGCCTTCCAGTTCCTGAAAATCCTTAGGATTCTTTGATCTTGCAAGGTTTCTTATCTTCCAGATATTGGGAGTTTCCGCTGGTAGTCTTATAAAAACCGCTTTTACTATGTTTGATGACAGAAGGAAACTGTTCGGGTTCTTTTTGTAATATTCTTCCATCTCATTCTCACTTATCGTAGTATCCATTTTTTCAAGCATCATCATCCTCTGATATTCATATACTATCAGATTGTGTCTTGTTTCATCAAGCTGCTGACTTATTTTGTTCATAAGTTCAGGCGACAGGTTTGCTTCTGCTCTCTGAAACAGAAGTTCGCGCCTGGCCCATTTGTTGATATAGTTTCTTATTAATGCCGAACTATCGTTCCCTGTGAAGGAGTCCTTAACGATTCCCGGTATTTCATCAAAATATAGTGTCGAATTTCCTGCTTTTGCAACAGGAATCCTTTTAACCTGGCTGTTATCCCTTGTGCAGCCGGCAAAAAGCAAAGACATAATGGCCACGAAAATGAACCTAGTCATCAGCAAGCTCTTTTCTGACTTCTTCATAAACCGTACTGTCAACTTTAACATTATATTTTTCCTTTAATTGCTTTACCCATTTTTCTGTCAGCCAGTCCTGATATCCTGAAATCACCTCTGCCTGAACCTCAGCAAACGGAAGAGGAACCGGGTCATTAACCTTCTCGATTTTCAAGATCGAAGGAAATCCGTCCCTGATAAAATGATGAATCCCCTTCGTCCATGTCAGCGAATCAATCTCAGGATCAATACCTGCCGGCCATTTCCTGTCGGAAATTTTCAGCAGAGTATCTTTGGCAGTATTGAATTTCTTTTTCATCTTTTCATCGCAATCAGGCAGCCTGCCATATTTCCTGAAAGCCGAAGCAAGCTTTTTTTCTCCCGATTTATCATTCAGAGTAAATAGACGACCCTCGATACTCACCGGGGAAAGAAACTTGTCCTTGTTCGATTTGTAATAGTTCAGCAAACCTGTAGTGTCATCCTGTATCCTGTTCCAGATCTTATCCGAAGATATATCGAACAATAGTATACCGTCGTGAAATTCTGCCATCAGATATCTGAAATCAGGATATTTATTCTCCAGAATCGAGTTTTCATATCTCATTATTTCTTCTGAAGATGCAGCGTCAATTGATGAATCGATATAATATCCGGGATTTTTCGTGTTATATGGTACCGGCCTTTTTTCCAGAAATGAAGCAAAGTCCCTTGCCGTTAAATATCGGTCAGCATAGGTGAAAATATTTCCATCAGGCAACTTCTTCGTATCAAAGCGGTTTTTGCCAGTAATAATAAGAGAATCAGTATTTTGAACAAACCAGTCATGAATTTCCTGATTGATTCTGAAACTGTATTCCTTTTTAAGTCTGGCGATAAATGATCTTTTACCCTGGGCATCGATGTCCGACTGGTTCAGTCTGGCTTCAAACAATGGTTTCATCTCATCCCATGGGATCTGTGGTTTTCTTTCCAAAAGTTTTATTATGTGAAATCCATAAGCTGTCCTCACAGGTTTTGTATAATCGCCAGTATCTTTAATGGCGAATGCCGGTTCTGCAAAATCAGCAATTATTTCACCTGTTCCGAACCAGTTCATCTCACCTCCTTTTTTTGCAGATTCTCTGTGATCTGAAAGCTCTGCAGCAAGTTTACCGAAAGATTCTCCGTTCTTAAGCCGTGAATATATTTCATTTATTTCCGTTTCGGCCTGTTTGATTGTCTTTTCATCCGAACCCTGAGGTGCAGCCTTCATTATATGGGCAACTCTTATCTTCCCCCCTGAAGGTCTTTTATCATTAACCCTTATTATATGGTAACCATAGACTGTCCTGACAGGCATTGAAACCGAACCGACAGGCAGGGTGAAAGCAGCATCTTCAAATGGTCTAACCATTTGAAATATTGTGAAATATCCTATAGTGCCGCCATTAATCCCGACAGATCTGTCTTCAGATACATCCCTGGCAACTTTGTCGAAAAGCTCACCATTCAATATCCTGTATCTTGTTTCAACAGCTCTGTTAAAAGCTTTCAGGGTATCATCAGGTGATGCATCGGGGCGGCAGCTGATTAGTATATGCGATGCATTCACTTCCGTTGGATATCTTTCCCTGGCTTTATCAAGAAGGTTTTCTTTGACATACGGGTCGGTGAGATAACTCTGGGCAAGCTGGCTTCTGTAACCGTTAAGCTCATTGTGGAAAGCCAGGGTTGTATCATAGCCTTTTTCTATGGCTTCCGCAACTTTAAGCTTAAATGCTATAAACTGGTCGAGATATTCCTCGATATTTGTTTTATTGGAAGGATCGATACTCTTTCTGTACATTCTGACGAATTCACCTGCCTCAGCATCTCTTCCGGCAACTGTCATAAGCACTTTTTTGTCGTTATACTGTGCCGGACATGTATAGAAGGATGAGATGACTGCAATTATTGTCAGGATGAACCTAATTTTCATAACCTCAGCCCTGGTCCGTTATTCAAAAGATTTTCTGCTGTAATTAGGCGATTCCCTTGTTATTGTTACATCGTGAGGATGGCTTTCAATAATCCCTGAGTGAGTTATCCTTACGAACCTGGCTTCTTTTTTCAGAATTTCGACGTTCCTGGCACCAACGTAACCCATTCCTGCCCTGAGGCCGCCAGTCATCTGATAGATTACTTCCGATAATGTGCCTTTATATGGAACTCTTGCAGCAATCCCTTCAGGAACCAGCTTGCGGATATCATCCTCCACATCCTGGAAATACCTGTCCTTTGAGCCCATCTGCATGGCTTCAATAGATCCCATACCTCTGTAAGCCTTGAACTTTCGTCCGTTGTAAATAATTGTATCGCCTGGCGACTCCTCAACACCTGCAAAAAGGGATCCGGCCATTATTGAATCGGCTCCCGATGCGAGAGCTTTGATAATATCTCCTGAATATCTTATCCCGCCGTCAGCGATCACGGGTATTCCTGATCCTTCAACTGCTTTTGCAACGTTGTAAATAGCCGACAGTTGGGGAATTCCTACACCGGCAACAACCCTGGTGGTACAGATGGAACCTGGTCCGATTCCCACCTTAAGTCCGTCGGCTCCTTCGCGTGCCAGTATCTTTGCCGCCTCGGCCGTTCCAATGTTCCCGGCTACTACTTCGGCTGAAGGAAATGTTTTCTTAATTTCCCTGAGTATCCTTATCACACTTTTTGTATGAGCGTGGGCGGTATCAATAACAATAGCATCGACACCTGCATCAATAAGAGCCTCTGCTCTCAGAAGAGTATCATTGGCGATGCCAACGGCAGCGGCAACCCTCAAACGACCCTTTTCATCCTTGCATGAAGTAGGCCTGTCCTTCGCTTTGGTGATATCCTTGTATGTTATAAGACCGATGAGTTTGCCTGTCTCGTCAACCATCGGGAGTTTTTCAATTTTGTGCTTCTGGAGGATGCGGGCAGCAGCTTCAAGATCAGTCTGGTGATTTGTTGTGATAAGCTTTGTTGTCATCACCTCTGTAATCCTTTTTGCGCGGTTGTTTTCAAATCTCAGATCCCTGTTAGTAACAATCCCTTTGAGAATTCCGTTGTTGTCAACCACCGGAATGCCACCGATCCTGTATTCAGTCATCAGATTGATAGCTTCAGCCACAGTAGCATCAGGTCTTATTGTTATAGGGTCAAATATCATCACGTTTTCAGCCCTTTTAACCTTCCTGACCTGGGAAGCTTGTTTTTCAACCGACATATTCTTATGAATCACTCCTATGCCGCCTTCCCTTGCAATGGCTATTGCAAGTTCCTCCTCGGTGACAGTATCCATAGCTGCTGATATTACCGGAGTATTAAGTCTTATATTCCTGCTGAACATTGTGCTTATATCTACCTCCCTTGGCAACACCTCGGAATATGAAGGAACAAGTAAAACATCGTCAAATGTCAGTCCTTCGTACAGTATTTTATCTTTAATGAACGACATGGTATGATCCCTTTGGTTTTTGCTGGCGCAAATTAGTAAAAAAAACAGCACTCTGAAAACAAGTTGTTACATTTGTATATGTTTCAGCAGAATGTAAATATTGAACATTGCCGGAAGATACTTACAAAATACTGGGGTTTCACCTCTTTCAGGCCGCTTCAGGAAGAAATTATTGTATCGGTACTTGAAGGCCGCGACACTCTGGCCTTAATGCCCACGGGGGGAGGGAAATCAATGACATTCCAGGTTCCGGCAATCGCTAAAGAAGGAACATGTCTGGTGATTACTCCTCTTATTGCCCTTATGAAAGAACAGGTTGCACGCCTCAATGCACTTGAAATAAAGTCTGTTGCAATCCATTCTGCAATGTCGGGTGAAGAGATAGATATTGCGCTTGAAAATTGTATCTACGGCGATTATAAATTCCTGTATATATCCCCCGAACGTATTTCCACACCATTGTTTCAGGGCAGGGCCGGACGCCTTAACCTGTCACTGGTCGCTATTGATGAGGCACATTGCATTTCGCAGTGGGGTTACGACTTCAGACCTTCCTACCTTAAAATTGCATCACTTAGAAATATTATTGATCCCGAAATACCATTCCTTGCTCTTACAGCTACAGCAACTTCTCTCGTTACTGAGGATATCATGGATAAGCTTAAATTCAGGGAAAAGAATGTACTTAAAACAAGTTTTGCAAGGAAAAACATCTCTTATCTTGTACGTCATGTGGAAGAAAAGGGAACTTATCTTGTTAAAACTCTTAAAAATGCCGGAGGAAGCGGAATAGTATATGTAAGAAGCAGAAAGAGGTGCAGGGAGGTTGCAGAAATGCTTGCTGAAAACGGATTCAGCGCTGATTATTACCATGCAGGTTTGCCTGATGAGGTAAGGGACAGAAAACAGGCATCATGGTCAGCCGGTCAGTGCAGGATTATTGTCGCTACAAATGCCTTTGGGATGGGTATTGACAAGGCTGATGTCAGATTTGTGATCCACTGGGATATTCCCGATTCGATTGAAAACTATTTTCAGGAGAGCGGAAGGGCAGGGCGTGATGGGAAACCGGCATTTGCGGTTTTGCTTTTTTCACCTTCCGACAAGACAAGGCTTACCGATTCAATAAGACTGAAATTTCCACCCATAGAGAAAATTAAGGATGTTTATGAAGCTTTGTGCAATTATCTCCAGATTCCGCTCGGATCTGGAAAAGATGCCGTATTCGATTTTAACATGGCAGAATTTGTTTCCCGCTACAGGCTGCCGGTAATTGAAACATATAATAGTCTTACATTTCTTCAGAGGGAAGGTTATGTAGAATTCACTGAGGAGATAAACAATCCTTCAAGAGTTCACTTTGTGGTGGGACGTGATGACCTTTACAAATTCCAGGTTGCAAACGAATCATTCGACGGATTCATTAAGCTTCTGTTGAGATCATATACAGGTATGTTCTCTGAGTTTGTTCCGGTCAATGAGGAATCCCTTTCCAGAAAAGCCGGTATTTCAAGGGACACAGTATATAATTTCCTGGTCAGACTATCTTCGATGAACATAATAAGGTATATTCCCGGAAAGAAAACAGCTCTTGCTATTTTCACCGAAGAGCGTCTTGAAAGGAAAGCATTGATGATTTCCCCCGATAATTACCTCCTCGTAAAAGAGAAATATGAAGCCCGACTGGGCAAAATGATCGATTATGCTGAATCTGTTAACAGGTGCAGATCAGTAATACTCCTTGATTATTTTGGCGAAAAGTCGGACCGATGCGGAATATGCGATGTGTGCAGGGAAAGGAATGAACTGGAATTAAGCAAATATGAATTTGATCTCATTCTCGACCGGATAAAAGCTATATTGGCAGATATACATCCTGATGCCGAAGAGCTTGTGGAAATGATTGATTTTCCTTCAGAAAAAGTTGTAAAAGTTATAAAATGGCTTCTCGATCATAACAAGATTGTTCAGGATAAAGATCGAAAGCTGACATGGAAATAAACTGGGTAAACCGGAAATATAATAAACATATTTTAAAAAATACGGGAGGGCTTATTTTCAAACCAGCCTCCCGCATTTAAGTTCCGGCTTTTTTCCGGATAATTATTCCGGAATTCTTTTTCTGGTCTTACAGTTCAGTCAGATTGAAATTCCTCCAGCGAACTTTGATACCACCTCCGCTATGAATCTGGAGAAGTATTCTTCCTTTTCCCTGACCTATGCTTGCATCTGTCATGTCGGTCATGATTTCACCATTCAGCCAGGTGGTTATTTTATCTCCCGCAACCTTAATTCTCATGGTGTTCCAGTCACCTTCATTCAGTATATTCTCCTTTTCATCGGGTATCTGGTATATCCATCCTCTTCCATATGATTCATATATGCCACCGGTATCATGGTTAGGCGGAGCAACCTCAACCTGCCAACCTGAAATCTGAACACCGGTTTTAATATATGATCTGATGAAAACTCCGCTGTTGCCGTTTGCTTCCTGTTTGAATTCAAGGCTCAGATCGAAATCATTATAGTATTTTTTAGTTCCAAGATATCCGTATTCTTTATCGGGTCCGCTTTCGCAAACCAGTTCTCCTTTGTCAACATACCATAATTCTGTCCCGTAAATATCCCAGCCTGAAAGGTCTTTTCCGTTAAAAAGATTTTCCTTTTTTGGTTTGCGTGGAAGTTCTTTTATCTTCATATTTTTGAACCAGATACGACTCCCATGGTCCTGAAGGGCAATTACGCCGCTGCGTGCCAGTCCATATTCAGGAGCATTATCCCATTTGCCACTGTTTTTACGACTAAACCAGTCGTCAGTCCAGGCCTCAAATTCAAGGACTTTCTGGCCGTTAAGCCAGTGCTCAACATGCCCATTATCGAAGACAATTTTAGAATTGTTCCATTCACCAACTTTTCTCAGGACTTTTTTTGTCGTATCGCAGGTGTACATGGCGTAATCTGCTCCGGCTTTCTGCCAGTCTTCGATCTTGGAAGGAAATCCAACATCATCAATGAGCTGGTATTCCGGCCCTGTAACATAAGGCACTTTCAGTTCAGGCCTTTCGACAACATGATAAAGGAATCCGCTGTTGCCTCCTTCGGAGATCTTCCAGTCGAACGATACGATAAAGTTTTCATAATCCTTCGTCGTTACAATATACCCTGTACTGTCGCTGCCGAGACCAAGCGATGTGAGTGTACCTTTTTCGGCTTTCCAGGGGGCTATGGAAACACTGTCGCCTTTAAAATCACGCCAGCCGTTCAATGTTTTTCCGTCAAAAAGGAGCGACCAGCCGTCTTTAATCTCCTCATCAGTAAGTTTATTAACTGTCTGCCGGCACCCGGTAAAGAACTGTCCTGCAAACACGATCAGTAGCCATAAGGTAATCTTCTGCTTCATATTGTATAGATTAAATAAAGTATAACTAAGATTGGTCTGGTTTTATACCTGCAATATAATAAAAATGAAAAAAGAACAGAAAATAAATGCTACAACAACATAGAAATTGACAAAATGATTACAGATGTCGGATATCAGTCATTATGATACACGAATAATATTTCATGATTCACAATTAAAATGCCTAATTTTGCACGTCATTCTGTGAAAATTATGGATTCAAAAACCGATCCAGTTTATTCAAGAAGTGTTGTCGAGTTTACTGCGGCAGCGGTAGAATTCTGTAAATATGCCGAATATGCAGGTGAACTGAAGGGTGATGAACTGCTGAAAATACTTCAGAGAATTCTGCCTTATCTTTATCTTAAGGCTTCGCTGCTACCCTCACTGGAACCTTATTTTGAGGATGGCAATGAGAAGTTTGTGACCGAAGCCGATTGGTTCAGGATTCATGACAATCTTCGTGGAAAATTCGGAACTGCCGATGACTATCCCGAGGTATTTGACGATAAATTTGACTATTCAGAAGGTCCGGTGGCATCAAGCCTGTCAGAGAACCTCGCCGATATTTATCAGGATCTTAAAGATTATCTCCTGCTTTACCAGACAGGTACACAGGAGGTTATGAATGATGCCGTATGGGAATGCAGGCAGAATTTCGAGAATTTCTGGGGGCAGAAACTTGTAAATACCCTCAGAGCAATACATAAATTTATCTACTCGGGCGAAAAAATAGGTGAACTGGACGAAGATGATCGCGCAGGAAAAGAAAGAGATACCTCCGACTGGTTTGTTGCCAGACGCCAAAAGGATTTCAGAGGAAATGGAAAATAATATATACCCTGCAACAATTACTCCCGAGGAGATCGAGCATTATGAACTATCCTGGTTCAAGGGTGAAATTGTCCTTGTTGATGACATTTCAGGATTTTATAAAATACTTCCACGACTTCTAAGATCAGGTATTCTGGGTTTTGATACTGAAACCAAACCATCATTCAGAAAAGGAAGAAAGAACAATGTTTCGCTGATCCAGCTTGCAACTGAAGATCTGGCATGCCTTATCAGGATAAATAAGATCGGGATTCCTTCCGAACTTGCAGGTATTCTTTCAGATCCAGGTATAATAAAGGCAGGCGTTGCTGTTCATGATGATATTAAATATCTAAGTAAAGTTAAGGGATTTGCTCCATCAGGTTTTATCGATCTTCAGAAATTTGTCAAGGATTATGGAATCGAAAGCTCGGGATTAAAGAAGCTTACTGCTATAATACTTGGTTTCAGGATCTCGAAGCGCCAGCAGGTAACCGACTGGGAAGCTGAAAAACTCTCTGATGCTCAGTTGATATATGCTGCAACAGATGCCTGGGTATGCCAGAAAATCTATAAAAAGCTTATCAACGGAAATACCGCCTCCATTCCGGAATTTCAACAACTGTAAATATGAGTTCTGTAATACGGGGTAAAAACCGTTAGGAAAACATAATCTCCCCATCTATGTCATTAAATAAAATCAAAATAGTCCTTAAATCAGGTAAAGACCAGTCGATTCGACGATATCATCCCTGGATTTTTTCAGGAGCAATAAAAAAGATATATGGTGAACCGGCTGAAGGCGACATTGTACATGTTTATGATAACAAAGAGGAATTCCTTGCGGTCGGACATTACCAACCCGGCTCGATAGCAGTCAGGATACTTTCATTTGAAGATATCATTCCTGACAGGGGCTTTTATCATGACAGGATCAGGAAAGCCATTGAGTACAGAAGATCGCTTGGCCTTGTCGGCAATGATTCAATAAACGTCTTCAGACTCATTCACGCTGAAGGAGATAACCTTCCCGGTCTGATAGCAGATTATTATAATGGAGTTGTTGTAATCCAGATGCATTCTGTCGGTATGTACAGGATGAGAAAAGAAATTGCTTTTCTCATAGAAGAATTGATGGAAGGCAGTGTAAAGGCTGTATACGACAAAAGTGAGTCGACAATCCCTTTTAAATCAGGCATCGGGGGAGTAAATGAATTCCTTTACGGGAAGTCTGATCCTGTTATAGTTACTGAAAATGGTTTCAGATTTAAGATTGACTGGACTACCGGCCAAAAGACCGGATTTTTCGTCGATCAGCGTGAAAACAGAAAGCTTCTCGGCCAATACAGCAATGGAAAATGTGTATTAAATATGTTCGGATACACGGGGGGCTTTTCAGTATATGCCATGAAAGATGCAGTATCAGTCCACAGCGTCGACAGTTCAGCATCAGCAACCGCACTGGCAAATGAAAATGTGAGGCTTAATTTCGGAGATGACAAAAGACATACAGGATACCAGGTCGACGCATTTGAATTTCTTGAAGATATTAAAGACAAATATGATCTTATAATACTCGATCCTCCTGCCTTTGCAAAGCATAATAATGTACTCTCAAATGCCCTGCAGGGATATAAGAGGCTGAACATGAAAGCTATTGAACAGATTAGGCCGGGAGGAATTATTTTTACATTTTCCTGCTCCCAGGTAGTGAGCAAAGAGAATTTCAGAAAATCCGTATTTGCCGCGGCAGCGAATACACGAAGAAATGTGAGAATACTTCATCAGATGAGTCAGCCTCCCGATCATCCGGTTAATATTTACCATCCCGAAAGTGAATACCTGAAAGGACTGGTTCTATATGTAGAATAGAAGGGCAGAGTGCACAGGGTGCAGCGAAGGAGCGATAGTGCGATGGTGCGAAGGAGCGATGGAGCGATGGAGAGAGGGAGAGAGGGAGCGATGAAGAGAGGGAGCGATGGAGAGAGGGTGAAGAAGGATATATGATGACATGTGGAATTAATCAAAATAAAAGGGAAAGATGAACCTTGAGAAAAATCTGGCTTTGATTGCCGAACGGATGGGATTGCACAAATGGCAGGTAGAGAATACGATACGTCTTCTTGACGATGGTGCTACAATACCATTTATCAGCAGATACAGGAAGGAGATGACTGGCTCGCTTGATGAGGTTAAACTTTTGCAGATAAAGGATGAATATGCCAGGTTGAAGGAACTTGACGCCCGTCGGGAGAGTGTGATCAAATCAATCGAAGAACAGGAAAAAATGACACCTGACCTTCGGGCAAAGATCGATTCTGCAGCCACGATAGCTGAACTTGAAGATATTTATCTGCCTTTCAGACCAAAAAGGCGTACAAGAGCAACAATTGCTAAGGAAAGAGGCCTCGAACCTCTTGCTTTAATCATAATGGAGCAGAAGGAGCCCGATCCGGAACGCAGGGCAGAAGGATTTCTTAATGACGATGTTCCTACCACTGCCGATGCAATAGCCGGTGCATCGGATATCATTGCCGAATGGATAAGTGAGGATGAGAAGGCACGCCGTCAGCTTAGACGTCTTTTTGAAAGAGAGGCTGTTATTTATTCAAAAGTTGTAAAGGGAAAGGAAACCGATGGAATTAAGTTCAGTGATTATTTCGACTGGTCAGAGCCTCTCATGAGGTGTCCCTCACACAGACTTCTTGCAATGAGGAGGGGAGAAGAGGAAGGATTTTTGCGACTTTCCATCGAACCTGATGAGAAAAATGCAATCTTAATACTTGAGAAACTCTTCGTAAAAGGAAAAAACGGATCATCAGATATTGTTTATGAAGCAGCAAAAGACAGCTGGAAGCGTCTTCTTTCCTCATCAATGGAAACTAAGTTCCGTAATATTTCGAAGGAAAAAGCAGATTATGAGGCAATTGCGGTTTTTGCGGACAATCTCCGGCAGCTGCTTCTGGCATCTCCACTTGGTGAAAAAAACGTACTGGCAATAGATCCGGGATACAGGACAGGCTGCAAGATCGTATGCCTCGACAGGCAGGGTAACCTTGTTCATAATGAGACAATCTATCCGCATCCACCTCAAAACGAGACAGCCATGTCGGTGAAAAAGATACTGACCCTGGTGAATGCCTATAAGATTGAAGCAATAGCTATTGGCAACGGTACAGCCAGCCGCGAAACAGAAGACTTTATCAAATGGATTAAATTCGACAGGGACATTCAGGTCTTTGTAGTCAGTGAAGCCGGCGCATCGGTTTACTCGGCATCCAAAGTGGCGCGTGATGAGTTCCCCGACTTCGATGTAACTGTCAGGGGCGCCGTGTCTATAGGCAGGAGGCTCATGGATCCGCTTGCCGAACTTGTAAAGATCGATCCAAAATCGATAGGTGTCGGACAGTATCAGCACGATGTTGACCAGCAGAAACTACAGGCCTCCCTTGACGAAGTTGTTTCAAGTTGTGTAAATGCTGTTGGCGTTGAAGTAAATACTGCAAGCAGTCATCTTCTTACCTATGTATCCGGACTTGGTCCGCAACTCGCCCGAAATATCATCGAATACCGCACGGAAAACGGTCCCTTCAGGTCACGGAAAGAACTGATGAAAGTAAAAAGAATGGGGGCTAAGGCGTTTGAGCAAAGCGCCGGCTTTCTAAGAATAAGAAATGCAGCTTATCCTCTCGATTCAAGCGCTGTACACCCTGAAAGCTATCATATTGTCGAACAAATGTCGGCTGACCTGAACTGCGATATCAGGGAACTCATTACCAACGAGGAGAAACGGAGAGAAATAAAACTTGAAAAATACATCACTCCTTCAGTCGGCCTTCCTACCCTTAAGGATATTATGCAGGAGCTTGCGAAACCTGGCAGGGATCCACGTTCAAAAATAAAGGAATTCAGCTTTGCCAATATTCACTCAATGGAAGATCTTGTGCCTGGCATGGTGGTCCCGGGAATTGTAACAAATGTTACAAAATTCGGGGCCTTCGTTGATATTGGAATCAAGCAGGACGGACTTGTACATATTTCCAATTTGAGTAGTACTTATGTGAGCGATCCTTCAAAAATCGTAAAACTACATCAGCATGTTAAAGTAAAGATACTTGATGTGGATGTTGAAAGAAAGCGAGTCCAGCTCTCAATGAAGGGTGTTGATCAAAACTAAATAAATTGGACTCAGATGAATAAACTTTACCTTTCTTTGCTGTCTCTGCTTATTACAGCTCTTTTAGGTTGCAGAACCGGTCATGAAATACTTATTGAAGCTGAAAGCTTTGATGAGAAAGGAGGATGGGTTGTGGATCCCCAGTTTGTGGATCTAATGGGTTCCCCTTATCTTCTGGCCCATGGCCTTGGAACACCGGTTAAAAATGCAACTAAAACAATTTCAGTACCTGTCAGAGGAAAATATAATGTATGGGTAAGAACAAAAAACTGGGCTCCCGGCAACTGGGAAGCGCCGGGAAAATTCAAAGTCGCGGTTGGGGGAAATGAACTTGAAAACATTCTTGGTGCAGGCTCGGATAAGTGGAGTTGGCAATATGCCGGAAAGAGTTCATTGAGACAAAATTCGGTAACTGTCGAATTACGCGACCTTACAGGATTCGAAGGAAGATGCGATGCTGTCTATCTTAGTACAGATATTATTCCGCCACCTGATTCCCTACCGGAACTCGCAGTCTGGAAAAGAGAATTGATGAATGAATCATCTGAGCCTGATACAATGGCATCATTTGATCTTGTTATTGTTGGCGGAGGCATTGCCGGATGTGCTGCCTCAATTGCTGCAGCAGAACAGGGAATGAAAGTTGCCCTTATCCATGACCGGCCTGTACTGGGAGGTAATGCCAGCAGTGAAATAAGGGTTCATACGGAAGGAATAACATGGAAAGCAGGCAGGATCCTGGATATGCTTAATACTGTTTGGTGGCCTAATGGATCGCCCGATGCAGTGCTTGATGATAAGAAACGCCATGAGAATATGGAAAGGTATAATAATATTTCTGTTTTTCTCAACTGGCGTGCCTTTACGGCAAATACAGAATCCGGTTCAATTACATCTGTTGACGCACGCCACACGTCATCAGGAGTAAGAATGAGATTTAAAGCTCCACTCTTTATTGATTGTACAGGAGATGGCTGGATAGGTTACTGGGCAGGAGCCGATTATATGTACGGACGTGAGGATTCAACAGTCTATGGTGAAAACTGGGATAAATACGGAGAACTCTGGAGTCCGGCCGAACCGGATAACAGGATAATGGGTTCATCGGTGCTCTGGCGGTCATACGATACAGGGCATCCTGTAGAATTCCCTGATGTTCCGTGGGCACGCGAGGTGGCAAAAGGATATTCTGCGACTAAAGGTGAGTGGCAATGGGAGTTTTCACGCAATGATCTTCATCAAGTAGATGACGCCGAATATATCCGCGACCATATGTTTAAAGCCGTTTATGGTTCCTTCGCAAATGCAAAAATGAAGCCCGGAAATGAGAACCTTGCACTGGAGTGGGTGTCATATCTGGTAGGCAAAAGAGAATCGAGACGACTGAAAGGAGATTATGTCTATACATTCAATGATGAAAAAAACATGACAAGCTTTCCTGATAATGTGGTTATGGAGAAAAGGAATATTGACGTTCATTACCAGCTGAATCAGGCAGATTCTACACAGCCTGACTTCCTTTCAGAAGCGCTATATTTTAAGGTCGATCACTATTATATTCCGTATCGTTGTCTTTATTCAGTGAATATCACGAACCTTCTTATGGCAGGCAGATGTTTCAGTTCATCGCATGTCGGTCTTGGCGGGCCAAGGGTAATGAATACAACAGGCCAGATGGGTGTTGCGGTTGGTTATGCTGCTGCCTTATGCAAAAAATACAACACCAGCCCGAGGGGAATATATGAAAATCATATTGCCGAACTTCAGGAACTGATTAACAATTCAGATAGAAAGAATCAGACACCTGAGAAATAAATAACCGCAAAGTCCTCCAGGCCTGAGCGAAGTTCACAAAAGAGGAAAAAGTGTACGAAAAACTTATGCGATCATTGCTCTTAATCCTGGCGATCTTTGCGGTTAAATGATTTTTAATCCTGATTAATTCATAACAGGCATCCTTCTCTCCTGGGATACATTGGTTGCAGGTTTCATTGCAGGTTTTCCAGGTAGCTTTGAATCCCTCATTGCAGCATTATATGCAAATGATGCCGTAATAACTGCATTATGTTTAAGATCGGCCATTACTAGTCTTTCATATGTATCCATAACTGTATGATAGCCCCTGTCATATTCTATCTCATCCTGAATAAACTGGAATCCGGGAAGTCCGACGGCATCGAATGAAAGATGGTCGGTACCTCCCGTATTTCTTGGTGTAATTGTTGTAACCCCCATGTCTTCAAAGGGTCTGATCCATTCCTCGAAGATCGGCCTGACCATATCATTCTCCTGGATAAAAATTCCCCTGTATTTCCCGCTGCCGTTGTCCATATTGAAATAAGCTGCAAACTTGTCATAATCAGGTTTATGATCCCTGGTTTTAGGATCAACAAGATATTTTTCCACATAACCACGCGATCCGTTAAGACCCTGCTCTTCACCTCCCCAGAGGGCAACACGTATTGTTCTCCTCGGTGCCACATCAAGGTTTTTCAGTATTCTCAGAGCTTCCATCATAACAATGCAACCTGATGCATTATCTGCAGCTCCTGTTCCGCCATGCCATGAATCGATATGGGCGCCAAGAAGCACTACCTCATTTTTCAGAACTTTATCGGTTCCCGGGATTTCACCTATAACATTGTATATTTTGTTACTTTCGGAAAACCTGTTCTTTATTTCAATTTCCATTTCAACGGGGATATTGTGCTTCAACAACCTTTCCATCCTGCCGTGTGCTTCAACAGGGAGATTGAGTTCAGCAATTGGTTCAGGTTTGCCGGCAGAATAGGCTGCTCCAGTAGATCGTGGAACATTAAAAGTGCCTGAACTGTTAAGAATTACAGACACTCCTTCTGACTTGAAAAACTCTGCTATTTTGGTCCTTAGTGCCCTCTGTGCAGCAAAGGTTGCAAAATCACCCATGGGTCTGCGACCCTGTTGCTGAGCTGCCATCGAAAGCTGCTTAAGCTCTTCGTCTGTATATCTGCTTGCAAGAGGTTCAAAACTAACCTCGTAGGTGGTTGTCGACGGAATTAGTACTATTTTTCCATTGAGTTTTCCCTTGTATTTTTCGAGATCGGATTCGGTTTTAACATCCATAAGAACTACCTCACCCTTTATCTGACCATTAGTGCTGCCTGTCCATGCTACCGGGTTACATGCAAAGTTGCAGTAATATGGAGCTGTCATTGCTGCATATGTCTTCAGATTATCCCATCCTCCGCGTGTGAAATCCCTGGCTTCTTCTATACGTACATTCTGGAATCCAAGCTCTTCCATCTTCTTCTTAGCCCATTCATAACCTCTTGTACTTCCTGTTGAACCTGTAAGTCTGGGTCCCGTAAGGTCAGTCAGCCCAAATGCAAGTTCCTCAATGGACGAATTCTTTAAGCCTTCCTGTTTTATTTTGTAAATCATATTCAGGTCGATCCTTTCAGTCTGCGACATAAGAATAGCTGGAATAAACAGGAATAACCATGCGCCGGCAATAATTCTCTTGATTTTCATTTGTTTATAGTTAGTTTATTGAAGAGAAACCAAAATTAGAAAAAAAAGGATACCTGCAGATGAGAATAATTCTCTTTTAACATTTATTATTATTTGGAGCTTGTACCTTGTAACTTTTTACTTTTGTCTTGTTACTTTTGTCTTTTATCTTCTTTCATATTGTATGATCTACCCTCAGAATTTTGAGACCAAGACAGGATTTGACATTATCCGGAATCTTCTTTCTGACCTTTGCCTCAGCCCGATGGGACGAGCTATGGTCGGAAACATTTCTGTACTTGATGATCCTGAGGAAATAAACCTTAAAATTTCAGCTACATACGAATTCCAACAGATATTAAGACTTGAAGATTCATTCCCTTCAGATCACTATTATGATATATCACTATCGCTTAATAAGATAAGAATCGCCGGGGCTTTTCCGGAAGTACATGAGGTATTCGATCTAAGACGTTCTCTTGATACAGTCAGGGCTGTTATCAGTTTTTTCAGGAAAAAGGAGGCAAATGTATATCCTGTTCTAAAATCCTTTAGTGCTCATGTTACTCAATATCCATATGTTAGTGATGCTGCCGACAGGATAATCGACAAGGATGGCAGAATAAGAGACGGAGCTTCGCCCAGACTGAAAGAAATAAGGTCCGAAATACTGCAAAAGGGCATAATGGCATCAAGGCGCCTTAATTCTATACTGAAGCAGGCCCAGAGTGAAGGGATAGTTGACAGCGACACTGCCGCATCAGTTCGCAACGGGCGAGGAGTTATTCCTGTCAGCGCATCCGATAAAAGAAAAATAAAAGGACTTATTCATGATCAGTCAGCGTCGGGCAAGACTGTCTTCATAGAGCCGGCCGAAATAGTGGAGATCAATAATGAGATCGTCGAACTTGAGTATGAAGAACGAAGGGAAATCGTCAGGATTCTTACAGCATTTGCCGACGACATCCGGCCTTATATTGACGATCTTCTCCTTGCAAATGAATTTCTTGGAGAGATCGACTTCATAAGGGCAAAAGCCATCTTTGGCAACCAGCTGGGATCAGTGAAACCGGCAATTGCACCTGAACCAGGGATACGCTGGAGAAAAGCTGTCCATCCGCTGCTCTTTCTGGCCTTCAGAAAACTTAAGGACAGGAAAGTCGTTCCTCTCGACATAGTTCTTGAAGATAAAAACAGGATACTCCTTATTTCCGGCCCCAATGCCGGTGGAAAATCTGTCTGCCTGAAGACAGTCGGGCTGCTACAGTACATGCTACAGTGCGGGCTGACAATCCCTGTCGGGGAAGGATCGGAATCGGGGATTTTCAAAAACATTTTTATTGACATCGGCGATGAACAGAGTATTGAAAATGATCTCAGTACCTATAGTTCCCACCTGATAAACATGAAGTATTTCGTCAGAAATTCATCAGAATCAACACTAGTACTTATTGATGAATTCGGTACCGGAACTGAACCGATGATAGGCGGAGCAATTGCCGAGGCCATACTCGGAGAGCTTAATAACTCAGGATGCTACGGTGTAATTACAACACATTATACAAACCTTAAGCATTTTGCCTCACTCACAGATGGGATTATCAATGGGGCGATGCTTTTTGATCATCACCTGATGCAGCCGCTTTTCCAGCTGAGCATAGGAAAACCCGGAAGCTCCTTTGCTTTTGAAATAGCCAGGAAGATTGGACTGCCAGAAGAGATACTCAGGCGTGCAGGGGAAAAAGCAGGAGTGAAAAATGTAAATTATGACCGTAACCTGAAGGATATTGCAAGAGACAAGAGATACTGGGAGACAAAAAGGCAAAAGATACGGCAGGATGAAAAACGCCTTGAAGAGCTTATTGAACAATATGAAAAAGAGATCTCAGGAGCAAAAAGCCTCAGAAAGGAAATAATATCAAAGGCAAAAGTTGAGGCTGAAACCTTGTTGAATGAAACAAACCGAAGGATAGAAAACACAATCCGTCTCATCAGGGAGTCACAGGCTGAAAAGGAACGTACAAAAGTAGCCCGCCAGGAACTGGATGAACTTAAACAATCACTTTCTGTTGAAATCAAGCCTGAAGAGACTGAATCGGAAGAAAAAATAGCAAAACTTACTGAGAAAATAAGAAAGCTGAAACCAGATATTGCAGTCACATCTGAGAAGACATCGGTAAGATCAGATAAACCCTTTGGTCCCGGCGATGCTGTAAGAGTTACTGATACTATGGCCCTTGGTGAAATTATTAAGATTGAGGGTACAATGGTACAGGTCGAAACAGGAAACCTGAGGTTTTTTGTCCCGGCAGACAGGCTCGAAAGGATAAGCAAATCTGAACTCAGGAAAAGTCTCAGGTCGGAAAATACAATATCTGTGAGAGATCCAATGATTTCTGAAAGGAAACTTAATTTCAAGCCTGAATTGGATATCCGGGGTTGCAGGGGTGAAGAGGCTTTGAATCTTGTTCGCGACTTTATTGACAATGCCCTTATGGTTCAGCACCGTAACCTGAGGATCCTTCACGGTAAAGGAAACGGGATCCTCCGTCAGCTTGTAAGGGAATACCTTGCTGCAATGAATGTTGTGAAGTCATTTGGTGATGAAAGTGTCGATCTTGGGGGATCCGGAATTACAGTAGTTGAAATGGATATTTAAATAAAATTCCGCAGAAAAACAGGGAACAGTCGATATTTGTCTTCGCCGGCCTGTTTTTCTGCGGAATTAATTTTTTAATACAACCTTACTGTGCCGTAGGATGATGTTACTCTAACACTTGAAGAAGGAGAAGTCTCTTTTCCGACAATTCCGGATATTTCCGTGGAGTTGTTCTGTACTATTCGCCTTTCATTATGAAAATTGTCCTCATCGAATTTAAGATCTCCGTATGAAAGATTTGCATTGAGCCTGTAACTTGCATCCGGATCTAAACCCAGCCTGACACCTATATATTTGGTCTGTGACTCTATAGACTCAAATCCTTTTACTATCCTGTCGACAGTTATTGAACCATAACCTCCGTCAAATTTGAGTTTTTTGGAAAGCTCTCCGATATTTATATCGGCATATCCTGCATTAAGGACAAGGTTATTTATCTTTTCAATACGGATATTATCATATTTGCATTCCCCGACTACCGAACTGATATCCCTTATCTGGATCTTTGAGTATTTGCTGTCGAGAAGAAGAGCCTGGGCTCTTTCGATGGCAAAGGTTCCCGAGTATCTGAGGACTACATCAAGCCATCCTGCCACACCTATTTCAGCTTTACCATAGGCAAGGCTGATGGCGTTCAATGGTTTGTCGTTTCCTCGCGAAAGGTTATCAGCTTTAAGGTTGCCATATTTAATGTCAAGTTTTACAAGGCCTTTTATCTCGTCGAGATCTGAATCGCCGTATCTGTTTGCAAGTGTGAAATTGATATTTGCAGGCATCTTGATATTGTAATCAATGCTGAAGCGTCTTGATCCGCCTCCCCAGCCTGAGAAACTGAATCTGTCGTCAATAACAGTTTTGGCGCTTACCACATCACCTGATTCAGCAAACTGAACGTCAATATAGCTGATAAGTTTTTCTGCCCGTTCCCTGCTTGGAAGGTCAACCGTGACCTTAACATCAATCCGGATCTGGTCGTCGTCGGATGTCTCAACAATAACGTGTCCGTATCTGTTGTTGATATCAAGAGTGGTTCCTGGTCCGGCTTTATACTGTTTGTGGAACTCTTTTGTAACCTCCTCTGCTGTCAGGGCTGCAGTCGAAAGAAATACAGCAGCCAGGAGGAGTAATCCTGATTTATAAGTTCGTCTGTCCATTGTTTGGTGTATTTTGGTTTTCATTCCTGATGGCTCTCAGCTGGTCAAGGATATAGTTCATTACATCGACCTTTGTCTGGTAATGTTCTATCATGGCATAAATGATCCTTTCGTCGTTGGGATTTGCCTTAAGCTCTTTCTGAAGCTGTACATACACTGAATCCATGCTTCTCATTTCCTTTTTAAGGATCTCTTTCTGTTCAGGACTATTATTCAGATCCAGGTTTACTATTTCATTTTCCATAAAATTCACCTGGTGGACATAGTAGTTCTCAACTTCCCTGTATTCAGGGGAAACATCGCCGAGTGCCATTCTGTTCCTGTCGGGTCTGAGGAAATGATCCCATGTCCAGAGTGATGACAATGTCACAAGCAGGGTAACAACTGCAGCTTTAAGCAGATACGGGACAATGCTTCTCCTGATGACTTTCTCCCCGCATCTTATTTCAAGCTTTCTGTTAAACCGCTCAAAGTGTCCTTCCGATGGTTCCTCTCCATCAAAAAACTGCTTATTGCTCCTGATAAAATCTTCTATGTTCTTCATCACTGTAAGTTTTTCATTTTTTCTTCAATTCTGAAATCAGTTTCTGTTTTGCCCTTGAAAGCTGTGATCTTGAAGTGCTGCTTGATATTTTAAGGATTTCCGCTATTTCATCGTGGTCATATCCTTCCAGAAGGTAAAGCGAGAGTATTATCCTGTAACCATCCGGAAGCCGGTCTATAGCCTCCTTTACCTCTTCAACCCTCAGATCCAATTCTTCCTTCCTCATCTGGTCCTCGGGGCTTTCATCCCTTATACCTATGTGAGGTTCAATATCTTCAAAGATCGCTTTCCTTTTTCCCAGGGCGTCGAGTGACCGGTTTATTACAATCCTTTTAAGCCATGCACCAAAACTCACAGTGCCCGAGTACGTTTCAATCTTTTCAAAGGCCGACAGGAATGATTCCTGCATTATATCTTCGGCTTCCATCGTGTCATTAACAATCCTCAGACTTGTATTGTACATTGCTTTATAGTACAACTTGTATATCTGAAACTGAGCTCTCTGGTCACCTGCTTTACACCCGTCCAGAAGGTCCTGGTGTAAGTTTTTGAATGCCGCTTCTACATTTGCCATCTTTACATAAAGGCTGGTTCTTATCTGAGATGCTGCACCCACTGTCTTTTAACTTTTTCACATAAAAGACGGGGGTTAACAAAAATTGCTGCACTCAATTTAAGAATTTTTAAAAATTTTAAAAGCAGAAATGAGGATTAAGCCCTGAGTCACCTCCCCCGATGAATAATCCAGTTCTGAGCCCAGAACACTATGGGGTATCGAGAAGACCAGAAGCAATACAAAAGATGCAAGAAGTACATATGCGGGACGCTCTTTTTTCCGGTTCATAATTACGGCAATGATCCAGAAAACCAATGCGATAAGAGTCTTATTGTCGGTAAGGTCCCATCCAAAGGGGACTCCCGTCCACAATTCACCGAATGCATATTTCTGCACAAGCGGGCCAAGGATCATTCCACCCATAAAAAGTGTTGAAAGAGTCCATAATGAATATTTTCTGAATTTCGGATTCCTGAAAATACTCATAAGTCCGGCGAGTGTTGAGAAGAACATCGCAAAGAACATTAAAATTATATGGGGAGTAAGGATCGACGAGGGAACGGCACCTTTGAAACGAATTACAACAGGATTATCCCTGAGATAAGTTTTTGTACCCTTTGAATCTGTTATTTCGAAATAGTATTGAATTTTGCCGGCAGGTGGCTGCTGAGGAACTTTTGCATAAAAGCCTTTTTCTTCATTAATATTGAAAATCCGGTTCATTATGAACGACTTCACAGGGTATGTTCGGTAAATGAACGTTGATGCCTGATATTCATCAGCCGTTTTGTATCTCTTATAATAAAGAGTAGCCTTCATAGAGGTGTCATCGACCTTAAGCCTGACCTCCGGCCGTTCATCAAGGCCAAGACTTCTTACAAGATTCACCTCCCGGACTGAATCATTTACCTCAATTATACAGCTCTTAGGATAAGTCGGGCCTGTTTTTCTCTGATAATATGCTGCTGCAATTGTTATTAAAAAGGCAAAAAACCAAAGTAAGAATTTTTTCATGCAGGGTCGTTTTCAGTATTAGACGATTAAACCTTACAATTGTATCAAAAGAACCTCTTTTTTCCCATTTCTTAAGACCTCCACGCTTATGGTTTCCCCATGCCTGAGCTGGCTCATTCTGAACATATAATCCTGTATATTATTGATAGTTTTTCCATTAATCGATGTGATTATATCTCCTTTTTTCATTCCGCCAAGGGCAGCAGGTTTTCCTGGAGTAACCAGATCGGCACGTAGACCGTTTTTGACATTTCCTGCAAAATCAGGCATAATGCCAAGTGTTACACCTCTTCTTCGTATAGCCCTGTTTATCTCGATCTTTGGTCCGGCTTCCCTGAATTTCAACCTTTCAGGAGTGTTGGCAAGCTCTTCCGTTATCCTGAAAACAAGATCCGAAACCTCTTTCATGCCTTCATAGTTAATCTTGTCCCATGTATCACCTGGTGTATGGTAATCGAGATGTGCACCTGTGGAAAAGAACAATACAGGGATGTTTTTGCCATAAAATGATGAATGGTCTGATGGTCCATAGCCTTCTTCCGCAAATGTAAGCTTTATAAGATTCGTATCGGCAGGAGAACTGACAATGGCCTTTAATCCTTCAGCTGTTCCCACTCCACCTATTTGAAGGGAGCTTGAATCGCGAAGTCTGCCAACCATGTCGAGATTGATCATTGCATTGACACTTGTCAGATCAATAAGCGGATTATCAGCAAAATACTTTGATCCAAGAAGACCTGATTCCTCACCAGAAAATGCAATGAACACCAGGCTGCGTTTATGGCTGCCTTTCGTCAGAGCAAACCTCTCAGCCAGCTCGATCATTCCGCTGACACCCGATGCATTGTCATCAGCACCGTGATGGACGGCTACTGTGTCTCCCGCCCTGCTTGATGAACCTCCCATGCCAAGATGGTCGAAATGTGCACCTATTATTACATACTCTTTTTTTAACGATTCATCTTCACCGGGAAGGAACATTACGACGTTTCTTGTCAGGGAAGCTTTTCTAATAACTTCGGATCCTGCATTTACTATTGTTTCTGTATTAAAAGCTGCCTGTCTTTTTGTTGTGTTTATCTTCTTTTCAAGCTCTTCAACTGTATTATTTGTTTTTTTAAGAATGAGATTGGCCACGTTTCGTTTTATCCTCAGCACAGGGATTTCAACTGAATAATCTCCCTGTGCAGGCGCATCGAAAGTATCTTCAGCATCGTTGGCAGGACCTGAAACAAAAAGAACACCCGAGGCTCCCAGGTCTTTGGCTGTCATTGCCTTGTCGCGGTCGCTGTTGAAGGGAATGAATCCACTTACAGATTTTTCCGGCTCCGGATCTCCCCTTAGAACAAGCACCCATTTGCCTTTAACGTCATAATTTTCATAATCATTCCATTTAAGGGAGTCGGTGTCAATTGTGAACCCATAACCTGCAAATACGACCGGGGCTTCGAGGGAGTAGTTTCCGCTGAAAGCGAAAGGCATAAAGTCGTCAGATAGTTTAAATATTTGACCATCAAATTGAAGACGATTCCTTTCACCAACAACTACCTTATCGGTGACAGAAAATTTCTGAAATCCGTTACCCGTTAGGGGAATCAGACCTGCTTTTTCCAACTGTTTTCTGATATAAACTGCAGCCAGACTGTCTCCGGAGCTTCCTGTCATCCTTCCTTTCAATGAGTCGGATGACAGATATTTTACATGATCCTTCAACTCGCCTGGTGTAATTTCCCTTGTTACCTGACCGGTACATGAAAGGGGTAGATATACTGACAGGAGAATAACGGGTAGAGCTAATCTCATAATTTTATTGTTAATTGTATGAATGTTGCCTCAAATCCCCTCCCGGAGAAATGGATTGTTAAAATATTAACAATCTGCTATTCAAAAAGTTTAAATGCCTTTTTGATCAATTCTATTGCTTCCATCAACTGTGGTTCGGTAATTACAAGCGGTGGGGCAAAACGAATTATGTGTTCATGTGTCGGCTTGGCTATCAGACCAAGATCTTTCATTGCCAGGCAGACATCCCAGGCTGTCTTGCCGTTCTTTGGCCTGACAACGACAGCATTGAGAAGTCCTTTTCCCCTTACAAGCTCTATCATTTTCGATTTGACGCTTTTTAGTTCGTTCCTGAAAATTTCACCCAGACGGGCGGCATTTTCAGCGAGCTTTTCATCCTTAATAACTTTCAGAGACTCAATTGCCACTTTGCATGCCAGAGGATTGCCTCCGAATGTCGATCCGTGTTCTCCGGGTTTGATTGTCAGCATGATATCATCATCTGCCAGAACAGCTGATACAGGGAGAAACCCCCCTGATAATGCTTTCCCAAGGATCAGTATATCAGGCCGTACCCCTTCGTGATCACAGGCAAGGAGCTTTCCAGTACGTGCAATACCTGTCTGAACCTCATCGGCAATAAAAAGTACATTGTTCTTTTTGCAGAGATCATAAGCTTTTTTCAGATATCCTTCGTCAGGAACATAAACACCAGCTTCTCCCTGTATTGGCTCCACGAGGAAACCGGCAACATCAGGATCCTGAAGTGCATTTTCAAGAGCTCCAAGATTATTGTACGGGATGATAACAAAACCCGGGGTGAACGGACCATAATGGTTACGTGCATCAGGATCGGTCGACATGGAAATTATTGTTATGGTCCTTCCGTGGAAATTGCCTTCGCAGCATATTATTTTGGCATTATTTTCCTTTATGCCTTTTTTCTTGTATGCCCATTTGCGGCAAAGCTTGAGTGCAGTCTCATCACCTTCAGCACCTGAGTTCATAGGCAACACCTTGTCGTATCCGAAATATTTCGTGACATACTCTTCATATTCACCAAGAACAGAATTATAAAATGCCCTTGATGTAAGAGTAAGCTTCTGTGCCTGTTCAGTCAGTGCCCTGACGATCCTTGGATGACAATGACCCTGGTTTACTGCTGAATAAGCCGATAGAAAGTCGAAATACCTTTTCCCTTCAACATCCCAGACAAACGGACCTTCACCTCTTTCAAGAACCACCGGAAGAGGATGGTAATTATGAGCACCATACCGGTCTTCACGTGCAATATAATCCTGTGCGTTCATTTTGTTGATAATTAATTAGTTATATAATATGCAAAAATAAGTTACAATTTTACAAAAGCTTTTTGTCATTTCCAAAACAATGATCAAGGAATAGGGGATGGGGTGTTTGATGCCGGGGTCTTGATGCTGGCTGCTTTATGCTGGTTGCTGGGTAGCCGGGTAGTCAAAATTCTCCTTCTTTCCTTCTTACTAATTACTTCTTACTTCATACTACTGCCTTCTGCAAACCGCCATATGTCATTCCTTCATCAGATCGGGTCTCAGCCTTCGGGTCCTTTCAACCGACTGTTCATGCCTCCATTTGTCGATTTCTGCTGAATGCCCCGATAGAAGGACATCCGGTACTTTCCATCCCATAAAATCGGCTGGTCGTGTATAAACAGGAGGAGCGAGGAGATCATCCTGGAAGGAATCCGTAAGGGCTGATTGCTCATCCGACATAGCTCCGGGAATAAGCCGGACTATGGCATCAGTAATTACAGCGGCAGGGATCTCGCCTCCTGAAAGTACATAATCCCCTATAGATATTTCTCTGGTTATCAGGTTCTCCCTGATCCTCTGATCAATCCCTTTATAATGTCCGGCAAGTATGATAAGGTTTTCTTTTAGTGACAGTTCATTTGCCATTTTCTGAGTTAATATTTCACCATCAGGAGATGTATAGATTATTTCATCATAACTCCTCTCGCCCTTAAGCTTTTCGAGAGCCCTGTAAACAGGCTCTATCATCATTACCATTCCTGCTCCGCCGCCAAAAGCATAGTCATCAACGCTTTTATATTTGTCCTTTGCATAGTCATGGAGATTGATGATGTTTATCTCCACAAGCCCTTTATCACGGGCACGTTTTACAATGGAAAAGTTCAGAGGGCTGAAGAGAAGTTCAGGTTGTACGGATAAAATATCAATCCTCATAATCGTCAGTTTGCCCAAAATTAAATAAAAAGCGATGAACAGAATACTTATTCTATTCTAAGGGCATTGGCAGGATTATAATTAGCTGCCTTAATTGTCTGGTAACTTATTGATAACCATCCTATAAACATTGCAATCAGAGTTGCCAGAATAAATATTAACGGATTAATGGATATTTTACTTGCGTATCCCTCAAGCCAGTATTGCGAACCAAAATAAGCTACCGGATATGCGAGGAGTGATGATATAATGATTATATAGATCATTTCCCTTGAAAGAAGTCCCAATATAACAGGTATTGAAGCTCCATAACTTTTACGTATTCCTATTTCCCTGGTTCTGCGGTTGGTTATATATGTTATGAGGCCTATCAGTCCCATGCAGGCGATGAAGATTGCAAGAAATGAGAATATAAGGAATATTTTGCCGGTTTTCATTTCTGAGGAATACAGATTATTCCACCTGTCTGTAAAGAAATCATACTGAAAAGGCATATCAGGGGTAAATCTCTGCCAGAGTTTTTCAATTTCAGCAATCGTGGTATTTATGTTATTCCCTGACAACCTGATTGTTGCAAACTGATCACCTCCACCTCCTCCCTCAACAGTGAAACAGACTGGTGGAATTTCCTTGTGCATCGACTCTATATTAAAGTCCTTCATAACACCAATGATTCTGTATCTCCTCCATTCCTGAGGTCCCGCAGGTTGCAGAATATAACTGTTCAGAGGATCTGTCAGACCAAGTGATTTTACAGCAGCCTCATTAATAAGAATTGCAAGCGAGTCAGTCCCGAATTCCCGTGAAAAGTACCTTCCATGAGCAAGATGAACACCTAAAGCTTCGGGAAAATCGAGGCTTACAGCCGTTTGGTTTATCAGATATGTGTTCTTTTCGGGATCATCATCCTTAAAAAAAGCATTATTGTTGAAACTGGTGCCCGGAACTGCCCTTGAAAATCCGACTTTCTCCACCCCCGGAATTTCCAGAAGCTGTGTCCTGAATGCTTCTGTCTGCTGCCAGAATGCATCAACCCTTCTGATTACAATCATATTTTCCTTGTCGAATCCCAGTTCTTTTCTAGTCAGAAGGTTTAGCTGTTTATAAACAATAATTGACCCGATTATTATGATTATGGAAACAGTGAACTGGAAGACAACAAGAATCCACCTGAGCCTTTTTGACATTGATCCGGGATTCATTGTCCCTTTTAAAACTTCAACGGGATTATAGGATGCCAGAACAAATGCCGGATAGAATCCCGATGCTATTCCTATGAAAAGAATCAGGAATATCACCGATGCAATACCAGGAAGATTGTTAATTTGAGCAAATGACAGGCTTTTATTTATCATCTGGTTGAATGAGGGCATGAGCAGATATACAATGAGAAGCGCCAGACCCATCGACACCGCTGCAATTATAAGGGATTCAGTAAGGAAATGAGCTATCAGACCTGATTTATTTGCACCTGACACCTTTCTTACACCGACCTCTTTTGCCCTTGATGCTGATTTGGCTGTTGCAAGGTTAACATAATTTATAATGGCAACCACCAGTATCAGAACAGCAATTACTGCAAAAATGTAGACCGTTGAAAGAGATCCGGGAGGTTCGAGATTGTATTGGTTGGCTCCTTTGAGATGGATGTCCTTAAGAGGCTCAAGCATGTATCCAAAGTAATTTCCTGCATTTTTGAAATCCTCAATGGTCTGACCGAGTATCTCCTTTAATTGGGGACCTACATAATTGATAACCATTTCCTGGAATTTTTTCTCCAGGTTATCCTTATCAGTTCCTTCCCTGGCAACAAAGTATGTATAAAAATTATGGCTTATCCAGAAAGGATCGTTCGCAAGGCGCGGATAGGTGCTTAGTGATGCAAGGATATCAAATTTTATATGTGAATTGTCAGGGATATTCTGCATGACAGCGGTTACAGTATAAAGCGCGGTATCAGATTCTACCCTCAACCTTTGTCCTACAGGATCAGTATTTCCAAAATATTTTTTTGCGTACTCCTCAGTAAGTACCATTGATCTGGGCCTGCTCAGAGCAGTCTTCACATCCCCTTTTATGATCCTGAAATCAAGCACATCAAAAAAAGTAGAATCTGCGAACAGCACTCCGTCTTCATTGAATTTCCTGTCACCTGACCTGATAAGCCAGTCGCCCATGGGCCGGACTCTTGCTACCTTCCTTACCTCAGGATAATCCTTCAGAATTGCCTGTGCCATAGGAGCAGCCGTCACTGCCTGATTCAGCTCACCACCTGCCATCCGGCCGGTGACCTTGATCCTGTATATGTTTTTATAATTCTCATGAAACCTGTCATAGCTCAACTCATTTATGACATACAGGGATATAAAAACAAAAGTTATAAGTCCGATCGCCAGTCCTCCTATATTCAGAAGATAATATCCTCCGCGCTTCCGAATGATTCGGCTGGCATTGATTAAGAAATTCTGTATCATAGTTTTTTGCAGGTAGTTGATTATCTCTTAAAAGACTGCAAAATATATCTTTTGCTGCAGATTATTCAATCCTTATAGCATTTGCAGGATTCATGACCGCTGCCTGGTATGCTTTATAACTGACTGTAATGAATGTGATGACTAAGATCAGTCCTGCCGCAAGTAAAAGAAGCGGAATACCGATGGATGTCCTGTAAACATAGTTTTCAAGCCAGTTCGACATTATAAGATATGCGGCAGGAACAGCAATAATAATAGAAATAGCAACAAGAAAAAGGAATTCCCTTGAAATCAGCTTTATGACAATTCCTTCGCTTGCTCCGAATACCTTTCTGATGCCGACCTCCTTTGTCCTTTGTTCAACCATGTAGGAGGCAAGCCCGAATAAGCCCAGACATGCAATAAGTATTGCAAGAATGGTAAACATTGTAAATATGAGCCCTCTTTTTTCATCAGCTTCAAACTGCCTGTTAAACCTCTCAGAAAGATACGTATATGTAAATGGCTGATCTGGGAAGACTTCCTTCCATTTCGATTCAATGTATGCAAGAGTTTGCTGCATATTTTTACCGCTCAGTTTTATATATAATATGTTATTATATTCCCTGTAGGCCAGGAGCAACGATTCGATCTCGTTATACATGCCTGTCTGGTGATAATCAGCCATCACTCCGACAACCCTTGCCCGCAGAGTATTTTCATCACCTGCCTCGATCTTCCTTCCAATTGGATCACTCCAACCCATCCTTTTCACAAAGGTCTCATTGACCAACACTCCGGTTAGTGTATCCGAAGGCATGTCCTGCTGAAAATCACGTCCCTGAACCATTCTGATGCCAAGTGTCTCAACGAAATCATGATCAACAACTGAAAGGTTAATCCCTCTTTGAGACATCCCCTGATCTGTTTCAACATTGAAGACAAGTTTTCCTGAACCTTCTCCCATAGGGGTATTAGTGGATGTAACATATTTGATATCCTCATTGTTGAGCAGCATTTGTTTCAGGACAGGATACTTCCTGATCATCTCCCTATTGTTCAGCTGAAGGCTCAGGACATTTTTGTGGTCAAATCCCTGATCCTTGTTTTTAAGATAATTCAACTGTCTGAATACTACAAGAGTGCATACTATCATCGCCACGGAAATCGAAAACTGGATAACAACAAGTATTTTCCGGAACAAACTTCCTGCCGATCCCTGGGTTATTTCTCCTTTTAACACTGTTACCGGACTAAACCTTGAAAGGAAAAGTGCGGGATAGCTGCCACCGAAAATACCTGTAATGATTACTATTCCAAGCACTGAAATCAATACAACAGGACTGTATAATATTTCGGGACTAAATGATTTCCCGGAAAGAATGTTGAATTTTGGTAATAATACCAGCATCAGTATAATACTTATGATCAGTGAAATGACTGTTAGGATCACCGATTCTCCAAGGAATTGAATCACCAGGGCTGATCGCCTTGAACCGACGACTTTTCTCAATCCTACTTCCCTTGCCCTGCGTGTCGATCTTGCAGTGGCCAGGTTCATATAATTCATTGCTGCAATGAGAATAAGGAATATTGCCACTATCCCGAAAATGTATACATATGTGATACTTCCGGTTGGCTCAGGTTCGTTGGCATTTGTGGAGTAAAGATGGATTCTCTTAATTGGTTCGAGCTGATATTCGATTTTTATATTTATAGGACCAAAGATCTGTTTCATATAGGCATCATACATACCCTGTATCTTGGTTTCAAAGGCTTTTGCGTCGAGTTTCTGAGGCAGCAGGAGATAAGTATAAACCCCGAAATTGCCCCAGTTTCCGATCTGTTTCGGAAGATTGTTCCTTGCTGTCAGGGCATCAAAGCGGAAATGCGAATTGAAAGGTACATCTTCGATCACTCCGGTGACTTCAAAGGTATTGGTGCCTTCAGTGAGGGTTTTTCCTATAGGATCTGATTTTCCGAAATAGCGCGAGGCAGCAGTCTTTGTAAGGACTATCTTTTTCGGATCCTTTACTGCTGATTTCACATCACCTTTCAGAACTTTGAAAGAGAATATGTCAAATACCGTCGAATCAGCGTAATAGAAATTTTCTTCATTGTATTCCTTATCCTCATATCTGTATAATGCCCTTGGCATATTGATGAAACGCGTGAACGACTCTATCTACGGGTAATCCTGTGCGGCCTGTGGACCGAAAGGTATCTGGGCAACTATCCAGGTGAACTGATCGTCAGTTTCTGTTATTTTCGATGAAACTCTGTAAATGCGTTCAGCTTTTTCATGATAACGGTCGTAACTTAATTCATTAGATACATAAATTATCAGAAACAATGCACTCGATATCCCAAGAGTCAGTCCAAGTACATTAAGCAGGCTGTATCCTGTATGTTTGCGGATATACCTTACAGTAGTTTTAATCAGGTTTTTATACATGATTTTTGTTGAGTATTATCAGAATTAGTTTAAAGGTATAATATTATTTTCTGAGGAAGTCTGAGAATATTAATACATTAACAATACATTAACACTACAATAACAACTTTAGTAACGCTTCTTCAATTCAGACTTTCTCTCGGTAAAGACTGAATTTTTTCCAAAATGCAACACTCAGGAATCAAAATAGTTGTTAAAAAGAAAAAAACACAGGGATTTCACCATAGTTCATTAAGAACAACTGACAACCTTAACTCAATTCTT
>Ga0172370_10000375_pt1 | contig 70637 bp, 59 predicted proteins | sample LakKiv5m_FD_114538 | JGI IMG/M metagenome (GOLD analysis project Ga0172370, IMG submission 114538) | Freshwater microbial communities from Kabuno Bay, South-Kivu, Congo - kab_022012_11.5m | ecosystem: Environmental > Aquatic > Freshwater > Lake | place: Democratic Republic of the Congo... | reverse complement strand
GCTGATCGGGATACCACTATATTCAAACGCGGCCGGGGTGATCCCGTTGGTAAGCGCGCTTACCGAAAAAGGCGTTGCGATGGGGACGGCCCTCGCGTTCATGATGGCGGTGACCGGGCTTTCATTGCCGGAGTTTTTGATTCTCCGAAGAGTGATGAAGCTGAAGCTCCTTTTTATTTTTGCTTTCGTTGTCGGAGTAGGAATTGTTTTTACGGGGTACATATTTAATCTCATTTTACGATAAGAGGAGGGCGGGGTGTGCGGCGAAATAAAAGCGGGATCAAGAAAATTGTACGGGATGGTTACGCGAGAATCGCGCGGCAGGGTACGTCGTGTTGCCCGCATCATTCCTGTTGCGGCGGTGCGGATGCCCAAAGTATCAGTAAAAGCGTCGGCTATACTCAGAAAGATATGCGTACCGTCCCCGATGGCGCTAATTTAGGTCTTGGGTGCGGTAATCCGGTCGCGCTGGCTTCGTTAAAAAAGGGAGATGTCGTTCTTGACCTGGGAAGCGGTGCCGGGTTTGACGCGTTTCTGGCCGTGAAAAAAACCGGCAAGACCGGCCGGGTCATCGGTGTGGATATGACGCCGCAGATGGTCGAGAAAGCCAAAGAGAACGCCCGGAAAGGTAAATACGCAAACGTGGAATTCCGCTTGGGTGAGATTGAAGCTCTTCCGGTTGAGGATGAGTCCGTGGACGTGATCATTTCCAATTGCGTTATCAATCTCTCTCCGGATAAAAGGGTCGTTTTTAAAGAAGCCTTCAGGGTTTTAAAACCCGGCGGCAGGCTGATGGTCTCGGATCTTGTGCTCATAAGAAACTTGCCGGAGGCTATTCAGAAATCGGTTGAAGCATATGTGGGTTGCCTTGCCGGCGCGATCAAAAAAGATGTATATCTTCGGCATATTAAAGCCGCCGGTTTTAGCCGGGTGAATATCATACAGGAAAATACGTATCCTCTTGAGGCAATGTCAAATGATGTTACAGTACAGGCGATCCGGAAGAAAACGAACATCCGGCAGAAAGATTTAAAGAACGTGGAGCAGGCTGTGGCAAGTATCAAGGTTTCCGCGGTCAAAGGAAATTGAAGGAGGCAGAGGATGAAGATCGAGATATTGGGAGCCGGCTGCCCGAAATGCAAAATACTTTTTGCTCATACGCAAGCAGTAGTAAAAGAGCTGGGTATTCAGGCAGAAGTCGCTAAGATAACCGACATCGTTAAAATTACTGAGTACGGAGTGTTAATGACGCCTGCTTTGGCGATCGACGGTGCCGTTGTTTCTTCGGGTAGAGTGTTGAGTAAGGATGAAATTAAAAAGATATTGACCAAACAAGGAGACGGTTGATGAAAAGAATAGTTATCATCGTTTTGGCCGCCGTTTCGGTAATGAGTACGCGGTATCCCGCCTTTGCCGCGCAGGAAAAGCCCGCCAGTAAAGTCATCACGTATTATTTCCATGGCACGTTCCGCTGCTATTCGTGCACAACCATGGAGAAGTATGCAAGAGAGGCTATTGAGACGAATTTTAAAGATGCGCTTGCTTCAGGAAAACTCGAGTTCAAAGTCGTCAATGTAGAGGACCCCGGCAATGAGCATTTTGTAAATGATTATAAGCTGTATACTAAGTCGCTGGTGTTGTCGTTGGTCAAAGACGGCAAAGAGACCAAGTCGGAGAATTTGGATAAGATCTGGGAATACGTCCGTAATAAAGATAAATTTATTGCGTATGTTACCGAAAAGACCCGTGGTTTTTTAGGGGATGTGAAATGATGGATATCCTGACCGGTTTTGGGACGGCATTATGGTTGGGGATATTGACTTCGATCAGCCCTTGTCCGCTGGCGACGAATATCGCCGCGGTGTCATTTCTTTCAAAGAAGATAACCCATCCGGGTATGGTAGCTATTTCCGGTATCGCGTATACGCTGGGCAGGATGGCCGCCTACGCGGCGCTGGGTTGGATCATTATCCATTCTTTATTGAGCGTTCCTCAGGTCGCGCAATTTCTGGAGAAGTATATGGGCAAGGCGTTAGGCCCGCTTTTGATACTAACCGGTTTATTTTTGCTGGAACTGTTGGCCATCCGGTTGCCCGGCATATCGTTGTCTGAAAAGCATCAGAAAAGGCTCGTTGAATTCGGCGCGCCCGGAGCTTTCCTTTTGGGATTGATATTTGCTTTGGCATTGTGCCCGGTTTCCGCGGCATTATTTTTTGGAAGTCTGATACCGTTAGCTTTACAGAGTAAGACCGGGACTGTGCTGCCGTTTATGTATGGGCTGGGGACAGGATTGCCGGTGATTCTATTTGCACTGGCGATTGCGCTTGGCGCAACGTCTCTGAGCCATTGGTTTCGCCGGATCACTACCCTTGAATATTATACCCGCCGGATAACCGGGGCCGTATTTATTCTCGTCGGGATATATTACTCGGCTGTTTATATATTCCACTTATTATAGGAGGCGGATATGCAGACGAATTGTGTTAAGCGGTTGTCATTTTTAGACCGGTTTTTGACATTGTGGATCTTTTTGGCTATGGGCACCGGGGTTTTCGCGGGATACTTTTTCCCGCAGATTGCCGGTTTTTGGAACAGGTTTCAGGTAGGGACTACGAATGTCCCGATCGCGATCGGGCTTATTCTGATGATGTACCCGCCGTTGGCGAAGGTCAAGTATGAAGAGTTGGCAGATGTGTTCAGAAACAAAAAAGTATTGGGCCTTTCTCTGGTCCAAAACTGGGTCATCGGCCCGGTTTTGATGTTTCTTTTGGCGATAATTTTTTTGCGGGCGTATCCTGAGTACATGGCCGGCCTTATTATGATCGGTTTGGCGCGGTGTATCGCGATGGTCATTGTCTGGAATGACCTTGCCGAAGGCGACACGGAATATTGCGCGGGTTTGGTGGCGTTTAATTCGATTTTTCAGGTCCTGTTTTTTTCGGTGTACGCGTGGGTGTTTATTACGGTCCTGCCTGCGTGGTTTGGTCTAAAAGGTGTCGTCGTGAATGTGACGATCGGGCAGATCGCGCATAGTGTCTTTGTGTATCTGGGGATACCGTTTTTAGCCGGGATCGTAACGCGAAGCCTGCTCATTACAGTGAAGAGTAAAGAGTGGTATCAAAATAAGTTTATCCCGGTGATAAGCCCGATTACTTTGATCGCGCTGCTTTTTACCATCGTGGTCATGTTTTCGCTGAAAGGTGAGTATATTGTCAGGATCCCGCTGGATGTCTTGCGCATTGCCCTGCCTTTGCTTATTTATTTCGTGGTGATGTTCCTGGTCTCGTTTTTTATGGGCAAAAAATTCCATGCCGGATATGCCAAGACCGCGACGTTGTCGTTCACCGCGGCGAGCAATAATTTTGAATTGGCTATCGCTGTCGCGGTGTCGGTTTTCGGGATCAATTCCGGCGCGGCGTTTGCCGCGGTCATCGGCCCTTTAGTCGAAGTGCCGGTGTTGATCAGCCTGGTCAATGTCTCGCGGTATTCTAAAAAGAGATACTTTATTCCCTTTACCAGAATACCACGGGCAAGCCCGTGCCTGCCTCGCCGGCAAGGCGGGGATTTTACCCGTGGGGGCTCCAGTGAGTCCACGTGATGCCTGGGTGGCGGAAAGAGTTTTGTGTAATATCCACGACTATGGTAAAATTACGTCTGGTGAAATGAGGGGGGACATGACCAAAGAACAATTTTTAGCTAAAAACGACTTTAAGACGCCGTTGCTTTTTCCGGTGCGGTGTAACGCTGATTGTTCGGTGATTGAAGTCCTGGATGAGACGCGATTACCGTGGGAAGAGGTCTATATCGGTGTACGGGACCTCAGCGATGCCGAAGAGGTTTTGTATTTGATGAAGACCCGGGCATTCGGGCAGGTTTTGCTCTTTCTCTATACCTGCGCTCAAGAAGCGTTGCGAAATCCCGGGCAACCGGTTCCCGCGTTGATCAATGCGGTAGCCCAGGCTTTTAAGAACAAGCGGCCGACTTTTGATTTTGTCTCGATAGGCGGGCTGTTGCAATCGTTTGCCGCCAAACAACCGCAGAGACCATTGTTGGATGTGGTCCGCGGGTTTATCGGATATTTCGACGCCGGCCGTAAAAAAAGAGCATTGGCCTTAGCCCAAGCGCTTCCCGCGCAGGCATCGATCATGACCGTATGTAACGTCAACGGCGAGCTGGTCTATTTGTTCTACGCGTTGAAAGCTTTTCAGAAGACCGCGCAATTTTATGTTACTGAAACCCGGCCCTATTTACAGGGGTCCCGCCTGACATTTTACGAATTGCAGCGTTCAGGGATCCCGGCGGTCCTGTTATGCGACAATCAGGCCGCGGCAGTCATGAAACAAAGATACGTGAACGCGGTCGTTACCGGCGCTGACCGCGCGAATAAGAAAGGCGATATTATCAATAAGATCGGTACGTACGCGTTGGCTCGTCTGGCTGCGCAGTATCAGATACCTTTTTATGTCTACACGCAGTATCCGATAGATATCGATATCGAACGTATTCCGATTGAACAGCGTCCCGCGGAAGAAGTATTCATGTATTGCGATACGGTCCCGCACCAGGGGCAGGAGTGCGTGTATCCGAATTTCGATATTACGTTGCATGAATATATAACCGGTTGGGTGACGCCGGATGGGCTCAAACTGAGAGGATAAGTTTCGTAATGGTCCTTAATGTTCCGGAAGGTTCCTTAAAGTTGCTGTTAAGCGTGAAAATGGAAGATGGAAAATGGTTTATGGGATTGAATCCATAAACTATCGTCCATTGTCTATTTTCCTGTAAAGGCAGGAAAACATGGATATCGACAAACTTAACAATTCTTTATTCATCTGGGGTGCTTTGGAGCCGGCGCATCTGCCAAGGCTTTTAAAATACAACGGGACAGTCATCATCCCTGAGATGCGCCCGTATATGATCGGATTAAAACATAATCTGCCGCTTCTTAAGAAGCAGAAGATAAGCGCGGTCTATTGCACGGACAACATGCTGGGCATTTTATTGTTTAAGCGGAAGATCTCCGAAGTGGTGATTTTATACCATCAGAAGCGTGAGGATGGGATCAGCGCGGCCAGCGGAGCGCTGTACACCGCGCAGTTGGCGTCATTACATGGAGTGAAAATAACGCTTCAGCCTGCCGGTAGATTGGATTATAATACTATATTTAAGGACCATTCTGCCGCGGTTTTTTGCGGCAAGCCGATAGGGGAAGTATCCGCGAAAGAGACAGTTACGGTGTCCGAAGATTTTTTGCGATGGGAGGACCTGCCCGGTTATGAAAAAGATAAGTAAGGAAAAGAAAGAGATCGTATTCTGGTCTTCTTTGATGCACCAGAAGAACTTGTTAAGCGCGGGAAGCGGGAACGTCTCGTATCGCGCGCAGGAAAATCAGGTTTATATTACCGCGCATAACAGCTACCTGGGATTTTTGGAAGAAGACGATATTATCTGCGTCGATGGGGCCGGCACGCTGCTTGAAGGCACGAAAGAGATCACCAGCGAGAAAGCCATGCATCTGGGGATCTACGCGCAATTTCCGAACATATCGGTTGTCCTGCACGCTCATTCGCCGTTTACCGTGGCGTATTTTAACCTGTTCGATGACATCGAATACGGTTCTTTTGAAAGTAAGTTCTATTTAGGGAAGGTCCCGGTCGTCCCGCAGAGTACGCCGACCGTGACGGACGTTCAGCCGGTGCTTGAAGCATTGGCTTCGAATAATATCGTGGTTTTAAAGAACCATGGAGTCCTCGCGATGGGGAATGCGTTTAAGAAAGCGTATTCACTGATCGAGCTTCTTGAACAGCAGTGTCACGTGGCGTTATTGACAAAACGCCTGAACAGCCCCGCAGAAAGTCCGGCAGAGGAGAAGCGCTGCACGGAAACTGAGAAGCCGGCGGCGTTTGAACTTTTTTCGGAAGCGCATATGCAGCGCGTGATGGAGTTGGTGAATAAAGATAAAGAGAACCAGGAACTCGGGAAGAAGTTTAACCTGACGACGACCCTTGCCGTAAAAAATAATACCAACGGCTGTTTGTGGTGTTTTCATTATCAGCAGGGTAAGATCGTTAAGCTTGATCATACGGAAGAGGCGGAATTTGTCATCTCCACGCAGGAACAGATCTGGAAGAAAGTCTTTAACCGCCAGATCGATCCGTTCGTCGCGTCGACACAGGGGATCATTAAACTCAAAGGCGATTTCAATAAGATGAATGGCTGGTTCCCGGTTTTTGAGAAGACGTTTAAGGTGTGGGAAAAAGCGCCCGTAACATAAGACGGCGTGCGTATTGCGTACTGCGTCTCGCGTAAATGTGTTCGACGCAATACTCACGAGTGTGTAGCAAAGCGGAGCCTCCCCAAGGGGGACGCAGCCCGTACGACGAAAATATGAAAGACTACAACATATATATCGGCAGGAATATCCGGACTGCTGCGGAAAACATCGAAGTGCTGAATCCGGCGACCGAAGAGCATGTCGCGCGTTTTCCAAACGCGGATAAAGCTTTGTTGGATGAAGCTATTGCCTGCAGCCGGAAAGCCCAGCAACAATGGGGAAAGTCGGCTTTGAAGGAACGCAAAGAAGTTTTGCGGGCTATCGCCGCCGCGTTGCTTGAGAACGTAAAACCCTTGGCTGAACTGGAGACGCGCGAAATAGGAAAATGCTTCAAGGAAAGTTTATTTGTCGACATCCCGCTGGCGGCCGAAGCGTTTAATTACTACGCGTCGTTGCTGGATACCATGCAATCGGCGTATCAGGCGGATAAAGATACAACGGATACCGTGGAATACGTACCGTACGGGGTCGCGGGTATTTTTCTGCCGTATAATGTGCCGTTGATGATCTTCGGCTTTTCCGCGGCAGCGGCGTTGGCCGCGGGTAACGCGGTCATCATAAAGCCGTCGGAGTACGGAAGTCTGTCTTTGTTGGAATTCGCGGAGGTCCTGCAAAAAACCGATGTCCCGGAAGGGCTGATCACGATACTTAGCGGAAAAGGAGCGACGTTAGGGCAGGAGTTGGCGCGGTCTTCGGTCGATATCCTTTCCTTTACCGGGTCGGAACAGACCTTGAAACATATCATTGCCGCCAGTGTCGAACATCCAAAAAAAATAGTCTGTGAATTAGGCGGCTGTAATCTGGCGATCGTTTGTAAAGACGCGCCGATGACGGAAGCTGTTGAGAATGTCCTCGGATCGGCCTTTATCAAACAGGGCCAGATGTGTATTAAGGCCAGCGTTGCGCTTATCGATGAAGAGATCTTTGATATTTTTGTCGAGCGGTTAAAAGAACGGCTTAAGAAGATCAAAATAGGAAATCCGTTCGACGCTTCGGTCGGGATCGGCCCTCTTCCTAAGAAACACTTTCTCGAGGCGCTTGAAAAGAAAGTCGAATCGTTGGTGCGGGATGGGGCAAAAGTCCTCTATGGCGGCAAGAAGATAGCGTCTAAAGGATATTTTTACACGCCGACGATCTTGGAGATCGATACTTTGCGGTATGAAGAGCTTTTCATGCCGGTTTTATTGGTAAAGAAATTCAGCAAAGAGGAAGAGCTAACTTCTCTTATTCAGAAGAATCCGACAGGTTTGACCGCGCAGGTCTGGAGTAATGACTTTAAGAAAGCCCGGCAGCTGGCCGGCCAGATCGAGGCAGGCACGGTATGGATCAATACCTTTGCTCAAATGAGCCCGGCTTTTCCTTTTGGCGGGATGAAAGGCAGCGGATGGGGCTCATCGTTAGGCATGCAGGGTTTTCTTGAGTACTCGCGTGCCAAGCATATCGGGATGGCGTACACGAAATCAAAAGTATCCGGCTGGTTCGGGATTTAAATAACGCGAATCGAACGTTCATAGACGCAAATGGGATTGCAATGAAAGGGATAGCATGAGACGAATCATAGTTTTATTGTTGCTTGCTATGGGGATAGGAACTTCAATAGGATACGCGCAACAGCAATTTATTACGCAGAAAGACATCGATTTGTTCTTACAGATACAGCCGGCGCTGAATTCGATCGCCGAGACGATGGCTAAGCAAAAAAAACCGATGAGCGATTCAAAAGAGGGCTGCCAGGGCGGATGCGACGCGTATTCTCCGGCGTACCGGAAAGAGCTGGAACGCTTGTTGAAAGGCTATCCAATGAGTGTCGAGCAGTTCCATGACATCAGCAAGCGGATCTTGACCCTGTATTCATTGATATCGACGGATGATATTGCCGCCGGGATGATGCAGACAGCCAAGGAAGGTAAGAATTTGTTGGACCCAGTATTGCTGGCTTCTTTGCGCAGCGCGGCCGAAGAACAGGAAAAAGAACAAAGTTCCGCGCTGAGCCAATACTCCGAATCGGAAAAAGCGTTGATCAGAAAAAACCTGCCGAAACTGGATGAACTCTTTACGCTCACGCCCGTCAATATCGTGGAATAGTCTGGAGCTCCCAGGGGTAAAATCCGTGGGCGAAGCCCGGGGGTATTCTGGTAACGGGAAGAACTGCTGCCAAGGTGTTTTTACCGCTAACGTAACGGCTAAGTTGCGTCTTGACGCACTCCCGGCGTTCTGATAGGATATGTTCAATGTTTGAACACTCACCCAAAGAAGAAATATTTTACCTTATCAAAGCTATCGAAGCTGACCCGGCCGCGACACAGCGGAGCATCTCCGGGAAACTTGGCATATCACTGGGAAAGACCAACTATTTGTTGAAAGCTTTGATCAAAAAAGGGTTGATCAAGGCGATGTATTTTTCCCGCCATACCGGGAAAATGCAGAAGATCCAATATTTGCTGACGCCGAAGGGCTTCGAAACGAAGACCCAGATGATGTATCACTTTTTGAAGAAGAAAGAAGCCGAATACTATTTGATGAAGCAGGAATGGGAGGAGCTGGCGGCAAAAAGCTGAGGTATTTCATGGTTGAATTGAAACAACATAGAAACTTGACGACGGATAAATGGAATTCATATCCATTTTCGCGGCAATTGCTTATGATCGCTAATGAGCTCAATCGGGCGCAGCATTGGATAGCGCAGAAGGACCGTCAGGAAGTGCAGCAGTGTTATATCCGTGCGTTTGAGCTGTTGTATTTGACGGTAGAAGTTTTGAGGGATAAACGGTATCTGCGGGAATTGTTGCGAGGTAGAGAGGTTTTAGGGTCTTTGTATTCAGCAGAAGTGCCGGATGTTGATGAGAATGAACAGTTGATGAAGCAGTTGATTGCTTTGCATAAAGATAGTTTTTCAATGTTGGCACAGCCAGAAGAGTAAGGGAAGAATTATGAAGGGAATTATTTTAGCGGGAGGTCGGGCTACGAGGTTGCATCCTATTACTAAGGTCATAGGGAAGCATATGCTGCCTGTTTATGATAAACCGATGATTTATTATCCACTGTCAGTGTTAATGCTTGCAAAGATTAAAGACATATTAATTATTTCGACTCCACGCGATATGCATCTTTATAGGGAATTATTGGGAGATGGAAGAAATATTGGGATAAATCTTTCGTATGCTGTACAGGAAGAACCACGAGGGATCGCAGAAAGTTTTCTTATAGGTGAAGAACATATTGGAAATGAGAATGTATGTTTGATTCTAGGAGATAATCTCTTCTATGGGCATGGCTTGCCGGGGTTATTGGAAAAGGCTGCTCGGATGAAGAATGGTGCATATGTATTTGGTTACTATGTAAAAGATCCAAAGAATTATGGGGTAATTTCGTTCGATAAGAAACAGAAGGTCATATCTATTCAAGAGAAACCATTTCGGCCAGCGTCAAATTGGGCAGTTACGGGTCTCTATTTTTACGATAATGACGTGGTGAGTTATGCGAAGAAGTTGAAACCTTCTCCTCGGAGTGAACTGGAAATAACAGATATCAATACCCGCTATTTAAGACAAGGGGGATTAAAGGTTGAACTGCTTAGCCGGGGTTATGCATGGCTTGATACCGGAACCCCGGATTCATTAATTGATGCAGCCGTATTCATTAAGACTTTAGAAGAACGACAAGGATTAAAAATCGGATGCATTGAAGAGGTCGCTTATAGGAAAGGATATATTAGTAAAAAACAACTTTTTTCTTTAGCTGCTAAAATAAGGACGCCGTATGGCGGATATTTAAGAACGATAGCAGAAGATAATCCGTAATATTTTGGATTAAAGTAATGAAGTCAAAGATATTAGTTACTGGTGGCGCTGGATTTATTGGCAGTGCATTTGTCAGGTTGGCGCTTTCTAAGAACTATCGTGTTGTTGTTGTAGATAAACTTACCTACGCGGGTGACTTAGCACGATTGAAAGAATTCGAGGGAGATTATACGTTCTATAAGGCGGATATATGTGACAAAAGTCGTGTCACAGCGATTGTAAAAAAAGAGGATCCAATTGCAATTGTAAATTTTGCGGCGGAAACGCATGTCGATCGGAGTATTTTGGACGCGAGTGCATTTATAGAGACAAATATCAAAGGAGTTCAATCTCTTTTAGAGGTTGTTCGGCAGTCAAAAATAAGGCGATTTCTTCAAGTTTCTACGGATGAAGTCTATGGAGAGATTAAAAAAGGGTCTTTCTCTGAGTTTGCACGGTTGTCTCCGAATAATCCGTATGCAGCATCTAAAGCCTCAGCGGATCTTTTAATAAAATCCTATATTCGTACTTATAAGGTCCCGGCGGTTATTGTTAGACCGTGTAATAACTATGGGCCGTGGCAGTATCCGGAGAAGTTCATTCCTGTGATTATTGCTAAGGCACTTGCGCATGAGCACATTCCTGTATATGCGCAGGGTTTAAATAGGCGAGAATGGTTATATGTGAACGATTGCGCTGAAGGTATTCTTTGTGTGCTTAATAAAGGGGAAATCGGGGAATGGTATAATTTAGGTAGCGGTGAAGAATGGCGGAATATTGATTTGGTAAAGTGCATGCTTTCTTATTTGAGAGCTCCCCAAAAACTTATTACTTTTGTGCAAGATCGTCCAGGGCACGATTTCAGGTATAGCTTAAATTCTTGTAAAGTAAACATGTTGGGGTGGAAGCCAAACGTAGTTTTTGATCAAGGGATTCTTTCGACTATGCGGTGGTACGTCGAACATTTGTCGTGGATTTTGAAGAAAAAATGTCAGGTACGAAAACATTGGGATCGTGTGTATATTACGAAGTAAAGTGGCATAGCATTTGTTGCCGGTATGATATAATTCAGATTTATGGGTGATTGGAACGGTAATGTTTTGGAAAATTGATTAAGTATATGAGATATATAGAGAAACTATTTAGTTGTAAGGATAAAACCGTGGTGGTTACCGGCGCAGCAGGACAATTGGGGGCCAGTTTATGTCAGGCATTTACTAATATTGGAGCAAACGTAGTCGGTATTGATATCGCGCAACCTAAAAGGCGATTAAAAAAAGTCAAGTATTTCCGTGCAGATATTACCGATAAAATTCAAGTTTCTCGGGTTTTCAATGCCATTATGAGGAAGTTGGAGAGATTTGATGTTCTTATTAATAATGCTGGGGTAGGAACATTTGCACCTTTTGAATCACGGACGGAAGAAGAGTTTGATCGAGTCTTATCAATTAATTTGAAAGGTTCATTTCTTTGTATTCAGAAGTATGTGGACATTTATGATCACAATAATATGAAAACCGGGGCTATCGTTAATATTGCTTCTATTTTTGGGGTCGTGAGTTCTGATTTTCGCAATTATACAGATTGTACGCGTAGAAATTCGGAAGTTTACGGGGCGGCAAAGGCTGGATTGATTCAGATGACTAAATATTTTGCAGTCCATTTAGCAGAACGTGGCGTACGAGTTAACGCGATTTCTCCTGGTGGAATTATCAATAAAGAGAATCCTCAGGGTGCTGATTTTCAGAAGAACTATAGCTCTCGTTGTCCAATGAAGCGAATGGCTTATGTTGAGGAAATGGCTGGCGCGGCTATCTATCTGGCCAGTGATTCCGCCAGTTACACCACGGGGCAGAATATTGTTATTGATGGCGGGCTTACTTGCTGGTAATTTGATAATGCAGAAAATGAGGATGATTTAAATTGAGAAAGAGTATCCCAATGAACGTAGGACAACAATTGTGGCAGCAGGCAATACAATGTATTCCAGGTGGGAATGGGTTGTTATCAAAAAGACCCGATCGTTATGCTCCCGATATATGGCCGATATATTTCGATAAATCCAAAGGCGTTTCTCTTTGGGACTTAGAAGGCCATGAATATATTGATGTTGCACAAATGGGCATTGGATCGGTTATTTTAGGGTATTGTGATGAGGATGTCGATACGGCGGTAAAGAATGCGATAGATAAAGGTATAAATGCAACTTTGAATGCTCCGGAAGAAGTATCTTTAGCCCAAAGGTTATTAAAGCTTAATTCTTTTGCAGGGGGTGTTAAATTCGCGCGTACAGGTGGCGAAGCTATGTCGATAGCTGTCCGTATCGCACGAGCGTATACGGGAAGAGACGCGGTAGCTTTTAGCGGGTACCACGGTTGGTGCGACTGGTATTTGGCGACGAATTTAATCAGTGACGATAATTTGACGTCTCATCTACTTCCAGGGCTTTCTCCGAAGGGAGTCCCTCAAGGCTTAACCGGAACCGCGTTCCCGTTTGAATATAACAATGTGAAGGCTTTTCAAACCCTTATGGCTCAGCATAAGGAGATCGGGATTATCGTTATCGAAGGAGCTCGGTATACCCCTCCTACTCAAGATTTCTTACAGGCGATTCAGGAGTCAGCGAGGAAATATAAGAAGGTCGTGATCATTGATGAAATTACCTCTGGCTGGCGGATAACCGATGGAGGGGTGTATAAGACTCTGGGCTTTAATCCGGACATCGTGGTGTATGGTAAAGCTATGGGGAATGGATACGCGATTTCTGCCATTGTGGGAAAGAAAGAAGTCATGGATGTTGCACAGGATACGTTTATCAGCAGTACATTTTGGACCGAACGGATCGGATTTGTTGCCGCTTTGGCTACGATTCAAAAGCTTTGTCAGCACAAAGTATGGGAACATTTAATACAGATGGGATCAAAAATCAGTAAGGGATGGGAAAAGGCGGCGAGTCAACATGGATTGAAGCTGCACGCGAGTGAATTCAAGCCGTTAGCTACCATGATATTTGAATATGACAAAATGAATGCTGCGATCGCTACGTTATTTATTCAGGAGATGCTGAAACGCGGATATATCGCTTCAACGAGTTTTTACGTTTCATATGCTCACACGGAACAGATAGTAGATAAATATCTTGGCGTTATTGATGATGTTTTTTCTGTGATAGCGCAAGCGGTCAAGGCGGGTTCTGTAGAAAAACTGCTGCAAACGCGGATAAAAGACGACGGCTTTAAGCGTTTGACAAAATTAAATTGATAGAAATCATCATGAGTACTGTAAACGATTCTTGTAAAATCTATGTCATTGGTGCCGGAATGAGCGGTCTGGTGGTAGCGCTGCGTTTACAGGAAAGAGGGATTCAAACACAGATTATAGAGAAACTGGATGTAGTAGGAGGATTAGGTAGAAGCTTCAAATGGGGATTTTTTGAGAATCTCGATCTTGGCCCTCATATATATCATACTCCGGATAAACAACTTGAAAAAATATGGCTGAAGAAATATGGGGATTTACTGCATGAGGGGGAATTCTGGGGGCAGAATGTCAAAGGTGAGAAGTTTGACCAGTTTTATAATTATCCGCTGTCGTACGAGTGCTTGAATCAACTTCCCGATGATGCGAAACAACAAATTCTGAATGAGTTAAATCATTTAGATAAAGATAAACGTGCTCGTGCCAAGAGCTATTCAGATTATATAAAAGAGCTTGTAGGTTCTACGTTAATGAAGATGTTCTTTGTTCAATATCCGCAAAAGCTTTGGGGGATTTCCATCGAGAAAATGACGGCAAACTGGGCGCCTAAAAGAGTCGCATTCAGGAAGAAGGACGAACATTTCTATAGCGGCCAATGGTCAGCCGTCGGGAAATTCGGGTCGGGCAAGATTTTAGAGCGAATGGCGGAGAGTTTTGTAACGTTGGGAGGGACCCTATCTGTTGGGATGGAAGTCATCGGTGTCGAGAATGACGGGCAGTGTATAACAAAGATTATAACTAAGAGTCAGAAATATATTGAAGTACATCCACAGGATATTGTTGTATCGACGATACCGCTTAATCTTGCGGCTCGCTATATGGGCGTGGGGAATAATCTGAAATATCGGGGGCTTAAGCTTATTTTTGTCGAGGTCAAAAAACCGTGTGTTATTCAGGGGAAAGTCCAATTTTTGTATTATGATCATCCGGATATAGTTTTTCACCGGGTCAGTGAGCAAAAGAAGTTTTGTTCCATAGATTTTCCCGCTGACAGGACGGTCCTTACGATCGAAATTGCATATACGGAAGGAGATACTCTGGATTCATTGGGTGAGGAAAAACTTGTTCGAAGAGCCATAGAAGATTTGTCGAAGGTCGGCTTGATTGCCGTATCGGAAGCGGTTACAGGGAAGGTGATATCTTTGCCATATGTTTATCCAATGCTTACCATTGAATCGGAAGTAGAGTTTGTCCGTGTGCGAAGTCAATTGAGCAGTTTTTTGAATTTGTATCTGGCTGGGATTGGAGGAGATTTTCATTACGCGGACTTGCAAATTTTATATCAGAAGAGTTACGATCTCGCGGAGCGTCTTGCGACGGGGGTTGTAAAAAAGAATAGCGAATTGATCAAACGAAAAAGCCGTATGTATTTCCATCAAGAAATTGCACTGGGTAATCATGTCATCACGCAACATTCACCGGCTTTTATCATAGCGGAAATAGGACTTAACCATAACGGGAATCTGTCTTTGGCTTTTGAGTTGATTGACCAGGCAAAAGAGGCTGGATGTTCTGCCGTTAAATTTCAATCTTTTGAGGCAAGTAATAGGGTTTCCGCAAAAGTTAAAGAGAATCGGTATGCCGAAGAGACTCTGGATATAGAAGAACCTATATACCGTATGTTTAAGAGATTGCAGCTTAGTTTTGACGACCATAAGAAACTCTTTTCCTATGCGAAGGACAAGGACATTGAGATCTTTTCTACGCCGTTTGATGTAGAAAGTGTCGAATTGCTAGAATCTATGGGGTGCCATTTTTATAAAATCGCTTCTATGGATCTCGTGAATCTGCCGTTGATTAAACGAGTAGCGGAGACAAAGAAGCCTATTATTATTTCAACGGGCATGTCTACTTTGGGGCAGATCGAAGATGCCTTGGGTGTGATAGGAGATGTTGGAAACCGTGACGTCATACTATTGCATTGTGTTTCTTCCTATCCGGCTGATCCGGCAGACATGAATTTAAATGTCATGAAGACCCTTGCAACTACTTTTCATGTTCCTGTCGGATTCTCGGACCATTCTATTGGGATTACGGCGTCGACCGTAGCATTAGCTATGAACGTCAAAGTGATCGAAAGGCACTTTACTATAGACAGATTCATGGAGGGGCCCGATCACATTTTTTCATCGACGCCGAATGAAATGGCTGAGCTAGTCCGATTGAGTAAGTTAGTCCCAATTATGCAAGGGAGTGGCGAAAAGTTTATCCTTGAAAGTGAGGTAGAGACTATTAACAAGTTTAAAAAATGTCTCTATGCAAAGAAAGACATTAAAAAGGGAGACGTTTTGACCGAAGATGCAATAACGATCAAAGGTCCGGCTGGAGGGATCTTCCCGAAGTATTTGAATGTCGTTTTGGGGAAGACCGCGCAAAAAGACGTAGACGAGGATCATCCAATAGATTGGGATGTAATATGATCAATAAGGATGTGCATGTTGTCAGGCTTATTCGTGAAATTCGCAAGAGAGCGCAATCCCGCAGTATGGGGTTCGCGATTGCCAATACCTCTGACTTATTCGAGAACAAGAGATATTATCTTACGCCGTTAAGAGAAACGAATACTCTTATTTATGGCGGGGCCGTTGTCCGTGATGTCGCGACAGCTTATGAAATTGCGCGCTATGTGGATGGAAAGACCGATTATGTTTTTGTCGATGCCGAGAAAAAAATCAGGAAGATTTATTATGGCCCGGATGATGTTGGAAATATTGAGCGAGCCATCCGTGAGACAGTCACCCAATCGAAGATTATTACATATAAGGGGAACGACCTTTGCGTTGATGCTGTTGACCGGCTGCTTGAGCAATTGGTCGTTGGATTGGATACTTTTAAGGCCGGCATTCTGGGCGTCGGTAATGTTGGAGCAAAGATTGCGTTGCGGTTAGTCGAGCGCGGTGCGCATGTAACGGTTTATCGTAGAGCTGGCGATAAACTTAAAAAAATAATAGCTGGGTTAAACAATATTAAATCGGCGAATACGATAGCCAAAATTTCAATGGCTCATTCTTTGGAAGATGTCTTTAGTGGCATGGATATCGTTATTGCATGCGCTAATGAAAAAGAGATCGTTGGGAAGCGATTGCTCTCTTTGATGAATGCGAACGGTCCACGGATCTTAGTCGATGTCGGCAAGGGCTGTTTTGATGAAGAGGCGGTAGAAGAAGCGCAATGCCTCAATATTCCCATTTACCGGCTGGATGTTTCAGTTATTCAGCGTCATGCATTTTCGGCCTTTGTCGAGACGAGCAAGAAATTCGATAGGGCCATCGGACGAAGAAGGATAGATGATGGTATTAGTCTCATCTCTCTTGGATTGCTGGGCCGTTTCGGTGAAATCATAGTCGATGATATTACTCATCCGACAGAAATTATCGGCATATCTGACGGAAAGGGATCGCTTATTTCAGATACGTCTTTGTTTAAGAAAAGTCTGGATTTCGCAAAAATGTTTATAAGTCGCGGAGCTTGACGTTATTATGAAAACCGTAGTGATTATACAAGCGCGTTTGGGGTCGACAAGATTGCCGGGAAAAGTCTTGCTTGAATTAGGACCTGGAAAAACCGTGTTGGATTGCATGCTTGATAGAGTAAAAAGAAGCCGGCTGGTAGATGAGGTTCTTGTTGCTACGACAGATAGCTTGCAAGATTATCCTTTGGTGAAATGGTTGGAGTCCCGGTCTCAAAAATATTTTAAAGGCAGTGAGCAGGATGTTTTAGATAGGTATTATAATGCCGCTAAGGCCGTTGGTATGGATGAAATGGATGTCGTTGTTCGGCTGACCGCGGATTGTCCATTAATCGATCCCCATGTTATAGACGAAGTTATACAGTTTTTTCGGAATAATAGCTTTGACTATGTGTCTAATGGTTTAGAGCCGTATACATATCCTGATGGTATGGATACCGAAGTTTTTTCTTTTGCCCTTTTAGAGCGGGCTTGGCAAGAAGCAATAGATCTTTCATATAGAGAGCATGTGACGTTTCATTTTTGGAAAAACCCGGATATCTTCCGTATTGGCAAGTACGTGAATAAAGATATTTCGCAAGGGCAATTTCGTTTGACCTTGGATTATGTGGAAGATCTTGCTCTTATCAGAGATGTATACCGGACTCTAATGCCCAAGGGGGATTTTACGATGGACGATATAATCCAATACCTTGTGAGTAATCCGAAGGTAAGGAATTGTAATGTGCATTTTAAAAGAAACGAATCATGGCATGTAGATGATTGTTCGAAGAAGCAATGAAGTCATAGATGCAAAAAGCTGTCGAAATTTCACGTAACGATAAAGTTCTGGAAAAAATATTTTAAAGAGGGAGATCGATGAGAAAGGATAAGTTGTTCGCGAAAAAGAATAAAAAGATGGGTGATTTTAATTTTGGCAAAGAGACAGCTGAAGTCTTTGACGACATGCTTGATCGTAGTGTGCCGTTATATCGTGAATTACAGCGCATGATTGGAGAACTTGCCGGAGAATTCGCGCAGGACGACACCAGCGTGTATGACTTAGGAAGTTCCACGGGCATTACTTTGCTGACATTGCAGAAAAGTATTTCGAAGAATGTCACGCTTGTCGGTATGGATTATTCTCATGCGATGCTTGAAAAATGCCGTGAGAAATTGGTAGAGGCAAAAGTCGATAAAACGTTTGAATTAAGATGCGCTGATTTGAACCAGCCGATAGCTATTACAAACGCGTCGGTCGTCGTGCTCAATCTGACATTGCAATTCGTGAGGCCTTTGTACCGGGACCATCTTATTAAATCGATTTATGACGGCCTTGTTGATAAAGGCTGCCTTATTCTTGTCGAGAAAGTCTTGGGGGATGATTCTACGTTTAACCGGCAGTTCATTAAATTCTACTATGAGATGAAAAAACGGCAGGGGTATTCGGAGATGGAAATAGCGCAAAAACGCGAGGCGTTAGAGAATGTTTTGATCCCGTATCGGCTTGATGAGAATAAGCAATTATTGGTCAGGAATGGATTCTCCAGCTTGGATGTTTTTTATAAATGGTATAACTTTTGTGGAATAGTTGCCGTGAAATGATTGTTCTTGTTCCTGAAATTCATTTTGTTAACTTTCCCTTGTTTTGGATTATTTCTTTTTTTGTCAAAGTAAGGACCTGCCGGATATATTCATATCTTCAACGATTTAAAGGCCGTATAGAGATCATTGAGCTTTCTGATTATGCAAGCTGGGAGCAGTGCGAGTTAATTAAAGATCATGCGGTCGAACATTGGCAGAAATTCTTACCGTCGTTTCCTACGCAAGGATGGCATCTGCGCATAGGCGGCACGCAGGTCGATATGGTAGTAAAGGCGAAACAGGACGTTCAAAGAGAAATCGAACGGTTTTTATTTTTTAGACATATTGCCGGTATGGAACACGCAAAGATCGTTTATTCATTAAAGGCCTTATTTTTAAGCAGGCTTGACAAGAATAGTTCGGTTTTTATTTTTCCTTCCCCGGTTTTTTTCTCATACATCAATATTGGCTGTGATGTGCTGAATAGCCTGTTGGTCAACGGGATTCTTTTTCTTCAGCTTTTGACACAATACATTAAGGCTTGGGTTTCTAACGCAGCGATCAATAAACATATCAGTGTTATTTATGATGGGATTTCACCAAGAGAGATATCCATCAGTAAAGATAAGATAACGTTTAATTGGCTGTGCGATGAAAATATGCTCCATAAGAAAGAGTTTCTGTATATCATCCCAAAAGCTGATTTTCAGATGAAGCAATATGAAGGCGAATGTCGTAAAGATAAGGAGATCAATGCGGTCGAAAGGAAGGATTTTTTGCGTTGCGCTTCCCGCATGTCTCTCGAACGGTCTTTTTCTGAACTTCTAAAGATCTTTTTCCGTTGCCGCTGGTGGAGTTTTATGTTGAGAGATCTGATGCTTGTGGGATATTACGTGCAGATATACCAATGGGTTCCTTTGGTTCAAACAATATCGCCTCATGTCTATATCGGATCTTCGAGTTCTTTTGGGCAGGAGGATCCCGTTCTTGCTTATTTTCACGCGCAGAGTATCCGCACCGTCGCTTGGTTTTATGGTACTAATAGCTATCTTTTTTCTACACACAAACCGTGTTCATTTAAAAATATCGTCCTTTCCAATATTCTTTCTCAGAAAGTGATAGTTTGGAATCAGCACTTTGCCGATTTTCTATGGGAACATCCGCAGAACAATGTAGAGGTCATCGTTATAGGGCCTCTTATGTGTGGGGATGAAGATGTTCTTCAAGCCTCTCGAGAAAGTCTGTTGCAGGATAAAGTCAAAAAGTCCGGTTGTAGATATATAGCTATGTTTGATTCTCCGCCTGCGGCGCGTGCTTATCGCGGCAATACCCTGTGGATTCCGGATTCGAATACGGAAGAATATAATTTCTCGTTTATCCGGGATTTATACGCCATTCTGAAGGAACTACCGTCTGTCATCCTGGTGTATAAACCAAAGCGGAGTTTGACGAGTGGTAAGTTTGCGTATACCCCTCGCTTGGAGGAAATATTTGAGACTATGATTCGTGATGACCGCGTTCTTATTCTAGATTATAATATTAATCCTTGGGTTCCTATAGCGCTCGCGGATGTCTGTATAAGTATGCCTTTTGAGTCTCCGACAATTGCGGCATTGCATTATGAGAAGGCTGCTTTCTTCTATGATCCTTTGAAGATATTGGAATATCATCGGTATCAGAAGTTCCCGGAGCTCATTCTCAGAGGGTACGAGGAGCTTATAAATGGAGTTTCTTTTGTCTTGTCTAATAATCTGTCTCGAGCAAATCTGTTTGAACATACGAAGGCGCGTTCATTACAAGGATTTCTTCCTCAAGGAAATTCTTCAAATAGGATGAGAGAGCTCCTTAAAAATTATACATATTAATTGCAGATAATCGAAAGGGGGAATATGCGGGAAGCGGATATCATACAGGCAATCGAAGAGACATTGCGGCTACAAAAAGAAGCTACAGTCAAAGCTTCACCACAAGATTTAGATTCAAAATGGTGCTTTCTTGTTTCCAGTGAACCGAAACGGTTTATTAATGATGATTGTACGACAAAGAAAGAAATTCTGAGGAACTTTCGGAAATATACGGTGTTTGTACCGGATGAGCCGACATACAATCCTTCACTACTTAATCCTCGCAATCTTGTTAGTGGACGAAGACGTGGGATCAGGAAGCTTTTGAAGGAGTGTATGGGTGTGATACGCGAACAAGGGTATGATTCGTATTTAAAAAAATACCCATGCAGTCCGGTGGGTAATCCATATACTCTAACGTATGATGGGCGGACATTCAATTATCGTTGGACAAAACACATTTATTCTCTGGGTTTATTCAATAAAACGATTGGCACCAAGATCGGCAATTCGTTCGTGCATTTGGATGTTGGCAGTAGTTATGGGATCTTTTCGTATCTTTTAAAGAACGAATATCCTAAGATGACGACTGTACTTCTGGATTTTCCGGAGCAATTGATCCTTTCGCATTATTTCCTCGGCTGTTCTTTCCCGAAAGCGAAGATCGCGTCGTTTAAAGAGCTTCAAGGCATAGAATCCATAGACCGGAATTTCCTGAAACAATACGATATTGTGCTCATCCCATGGTTCTTTTATCCAAAGTTAAAAGCCGGCAGTATTGATCTTGTCACTAATTTCGCTTCGTTCGGCGAGATGAAGAAGAAATGGTTCGAATACTATGTAAAAAGTGAGCCGTTCTTAAGCGCGCGCTATCTTTTTACCGAGAACCGGTTTCAGTCCGCGCCGACCTATGATTCCGAGCTGACCATACTGGATTATCCATTGCACGATTTTAATAAGATCCATTTTCAGATTTGCCCGATATTCTCCCATACCTATTCAGGCAAATATTTCTTTATGTCCGAGAAAGTGTATTTTTCTTCACAGTATTTCGAATTCGCGGGCGAACGCCCGCAAAAATAAAGGGTATATTTTATGTGCGGTATATTCGGCATGTTCGGAAACTTCCGGAATGAGGAAGTTTCCCAAAAATTACAACGCATGGCCCGGATCATGAAACATCGCGGGCCTGACGATGAAGGTTTTCATGCCGAGCCGAATAAGGGCGTGGGGATCGGGATGACCCGGTTGAGCATCGTTGATCGTAAATGCGGGCATCAGCCCATATACAATGAAGACCGTTCTTTAGTCGTGGTTTTGAATGGAGAGATCTATAACTATGTGGAACTTCGTGATGAATTGATTGCCAAGGGCCATCGTTTTACGACACATTCGGATACCGAGGTGCTGGTGCATCTCTATGAAGAAGAAGGTCCGGATATGTGTATTCGCCTGAACGGCATGTTCGCGTTCGCGCTGTACAATCGAAAGAAGAATGAGTTGTTCATCGCCCGTGACCGCTATGGGATAAAACACTTGCTGTATTCATTGCATCGAGGATTCTCCTTTTCTTCAGAACTCAAAGGCTTTTTTGTTTTTGATGACTTTCCCATGGATTTGGATGAACAAGCCGTCTCGGATTATTTTTCTTTATGGTACGTACCGGTTCCCCGTTGTATCGTAAAGTCAGCGAGAAAATTGACGCAAGGGCATTGGATGCGCGTGAAGTCTCCGTCGGATATCGAGATAAAGCCGTATTGGCAGCCTCAGTATAATCCGAGGGCCTCGGTAGAAGAAAGCCCTTTACGTGAAGAATTCCTGTCGCACTTGCATAATTCTGTCCGGCGTCAACTGCAGGGAGAGGTTCCAATCGGAGTTTTCTTAAGCGGAGGGTTGGATTCCGGCGGGATCGTCGCGATGCTCGCAGAAAAAGGCGCCGCGCCTTTCCATACGTTCTCAGTCGGCTTTGACCACCAAAGTTATGATGAGACACCGCTCATAAAAGCAACAGTTAATAAGTTTAAGACGAACCACCATCATCTGACGGTCCGGGGAGAAGATATCCTTTCGATAATACAGGAAGTCACGTATTATCAGGACCAACCATTGGGAATGGTTTCTTTTCCATATTATTTATTATGCAAAGAAGCGAAAAAATATGTGACCGTTGTCTTAAGCGGTGAAGGCGGGGATGAGATCTTTGCCGGATATGACACGTATTGCGGCTACAAATATTTAAATCTTTACCGCCATATTCCGGTTGGGATACGCGGTGTCGTCAAAAAAAGCCTTTTTTCTTTGATGCCGCATACTTTTTTAAAAAGAGGGCTTGACCTTCAACTGCGAAAGTTCATCGAAGCGTCCGAGTATAACGCCGAACGGGCTCATGTCTCATGGCGGGAAATTTTTATCCCGGAAGATAAAAGAAAGCTCTTGCGGTTTTCTTCCTCGGTCGACATGGAACCGTATCACGCGTTTAAGCCTTATATCGAGGATACGAATATCACTGAGATGGTAAACCGTTTACTGTACGCGGATTTCGCGATTTTTCTTCCGGAGGCGACGTTGGCATTGGCCGATCGTATCGGCATGGCGCATTCTTTGGAGTTCCGCGTGCCGTATCTGGATAATGAGATGGTTGATTTTGCCGCTAACCTTCCGTTGAACTGGAAAATCAGAGGCCTGACGCCCAAATATATATCTCGTAGGATGCTCAGAGGTGTCCTGCCGGACGAAGTAGTCAAAGCTCCGAAATTAGGATTCACTCCGCCGGTAGCGTATTGGTTCTTGGGTCCGCTACGGGAATACCTTACGGAACTTTTAAGCCCGGCTTCGCTGAAGAGTGTGGGAATATTCAATACGAAATATGTTCAGCAGATATTGCAAGATCATTTATCGAAGAAACGAAATTATGCCCGGCATCTAATGGTCCTGTTTAATTTTATGAACTGGTATTCGATCTTTAAAGAGCGAAAATATGCGAACTTGATGTAATTTGTGATGGGGAGTGAAGATTTTGAAGAGAATTGCATAAATTAGAGGAGGGTAAAATGGCATTAGAGATGGAACGTATTGAGAAGGTAACCAAGGAGTTTTACGCAGATGGGAATGCTTTATGGCGTGGAGAGGATTACGAGAAATACCGCACTATGTATAAGAGGCACCACGAGCAATGGAATTTAAAGAAAGAGTACGGTGGAAAACTATGCTTGGATGCAGGATGCGGTTCCGGGGTTGTTTCGGATATTATGCTGAGCATGGGAGCCGATAAAGTATCTGCTATCGATTTGTCTGAGCGGAATGTGGCTTTGGCGCGCGAGCATAACAAAAAGCACGGAGGGAAGTTTAACGTTCAACAACAAAGCGTTTTAGCTCTGCCATTCGAGAACAATACGTTCGATTTCATCTGGTGCTTTGGGGTTTTGCATCACACAAAGAATCCATATAAAGGATTTACAGAGCTTATTCGAGTCGCAAAACCCGGTGCCAAGATATTGGTTGGTCTTTATGGGAAAGGCGGCTTGTTGTGGCATGCTTTGAATTTTTGCCGTTTGTTTACAGCGAAAACACATATTATTCCCTATGGATTTGTTCGATGGTTCAGTATTTCGATGTATCGCCTGACAAAGAATGGTATTTGGCTGGCTTTAATTGATGGCCTTTGTGCTCCAATCCGGGAAGATTATACGGAAGAAGAAATTGAAGAGTGGGGTCGAAAAAATAATTTAAATCTTCTTAGAAAGCTTGACTATGAGTATATTTTTTACAAATGGCCAAAGTTTTTATCCGGGAACGGGATGGTTATCGACATGTTTGAGAAGAAGTAATATTCTATTAAGGAGTTATTTTGAGTATATCCTTTCAGGTAAATAACTTTCAGCATGTTCTTCGAGCTGCGATCAAGTATCCGGGCATTGCCGGATCCATGGTCTACCGACAGAATATGTATCGCTTGTATAAACATGACTGGATGCACGGGGGGAAAGCGAGAACGCTTCCTTGTGAGATCGTGGTATTGCTTTCCCGCCAGTGTTTTTTAAATTGCGCGACCTGCGGGACGAAAGCGATGTATGGTAGCGATGAAAGATTTACGGATTTTCTCGATGTCCGTGACATGCGGCGCATGGCTGATGAACTCGCGTCTTGGCGTTCACCGGTCTATGTCAAGATGACCGGCGGCGAAGCGACGATGCACCCGCAGTTTTTTGAGATACTTGATTATTTCGCGTACAAGAAAGTACCTGTGCGGTTGAGCACGAACGGCGTGTTGTTCAAGGCGCAAGAAAAAGCCTACGCTTTGGTTGATTCCGGCTTGGAAGTCGTCACGATCTCCGTCGATGGCGCGTCTGAGGGGCATAATCAGATCAGAAAAGTAAAGAATCTGTATCAGAATATCATGGCCGGTATCGCGCATATTCAGGAGCGCAGGCGCCAGAAAAAAGCAAAGAAACCGATGATCCAGATAGCTACGATCATTTCCCGGTATAACTATGAGACGATCGACCGGTTTGTCAGGGATCTGGAAAAAATCGGGGTTGATTGGCTGCATATGGGTTTTTGCCAGTATATGCGCGATGAGCACGGCGTCCAGTCAGAAAAAGTATGCAAAGCCTTAGGCGGAGTCGGTGATGACAAGTGGAAGTTTTGGCGCGATAATCCTCTGACAAGTATGGAAGGAATCGACTGCCAGGTGCTATCGGAGAAATTAGGAAAGATATTCAGTGAACAGCATTCGTTTCCGGTCACGATGTTTAATATCGGCGGGTATAGCGCGGAACATATACGCAGATGGCATTTTACGGATGAGCTTATCCATCAGGGATTGTGCGCGAACCCGTATGTTTCGATGGTCGTCTTGTCTCCGGGTTTGGCGTGTTTCTGCATTGATTTTCCGCAGTTCTATTATGGAGATCTGCGCAAGAATTCATTGAAAGAAATATGGTTTTCCGAGCAAGCGCAAACCTTCCGCAGGAGATTCCTCGGTTATTACAAAGAACATAATCAAAATATGCCGCAGTGTATACGCTGCGGGTGGAGATTTTGGTGAGAATATTTCCCGCAGGAAATATTCCATCCCGACGAACTCCTCAGAATTATCGTAGAGAATTTTACCATAGAGGGCGACTTGGATAGGCGTATGGGTGAGTCGGGATAATAAGTGAATAGAACATATGAATCGACGCACCAGTTTAGGCTTATTGCTTCTCTTCGCGCTTCTTATGTTGATTATGACAGGCAGGAATTATCCGGCGTCGTTGAAGAAGACGCTGACTGCATCGATTGAAAAAGGCCTTGTCGTGAATCAGGAGTATACGTTTTCTATGCTGCGCGAGAGGTCTTCGGTATTGCTACCGACCGGGCAAAGCAAAAAAACGTTGTCGGACAGTATTTCTAAGGCGGTTTTTATTTTTCCTACACAGGTCGATTGCCCAAACTATTCAGTTAGAAGTATCTATGCCGGCGATGGGATTTTTATGGTTCAGCGATGGTGGAAGCATCCATTTCGCCGATTAAAGTGGGTCGTATCGATTTTGTCCTTTGTTGGTGTCTTCGTATTCTTCATATATGAGAGCATACAGAAGAAAGTAGAGGTAGGGGTATAGATGCCGGATGGATTGACTCATGCTTTAGCCGGGGTACTGTTTGCGCGGAGCAAATGGTTTAAAGGCCTCCCGGTTAGTTTGCTTCTCATAGGCGCTTTATTGCCGGACGTTATTCAAAAGCCGATTGAGAGTGTGTTCCCTCAAGCGGAATATTATCTGCTGGCGTCACATTCGGTTTTCTTGCTGGTCCCTCTTATAGCCGTGATCGCGTTGATGATAAGAAAGCCCGGATTTATTAAAACTTTCTATTTGTTGGGGGTGGGAGTTCTTACTCATTTGGGGCTGGATTCACTGCAGTACGATTATTCGGGCAATTATTATCCGGTTTTCGCGCCTTTCTCGTACGCGCGTTTTGGTGTGAATTTGTATCATTCAGAATCATGGATATTTGTTTTGCTTTTCATGATATGCGGTATACTAATAGCCATGTTGTGTGCAAAAGCAAGGGATAAGGGAAATATACGATGAAGGGAGTGATTTGCAATAGTTAACATCTTGAGGATACGTACAATTCTTTAGTTCTGTTTCCGTGTTCATCTGTGGATTTAAAATCAGCGATCATCTGTGTAGAAAGGAAGGAGATCACACAATGTTCAAGAAAATATCCCTTGCAACGGTACTTTTTGTCTGTGCGTTTATATCAATTTCTCAAACTGCTTTTTCTTATACGATCACTCAGCTTACCAATAATGAGTATGATGATGTGATGCCGCAAATATCCGGGAATAATGTTGTTTGGTATGGGTCGGACGGAAACGACAACGAAATATTTTATTATAATGGGTCAACGATACAACAGTTGACGAATAATACATACAATGATGATGCTGTCCGACTGTCAGGGGGCAATATTGTTTGGCAAGGTTATGATGGTGGAGACAACGAAATATTTTATTATAATGGATCAACGACACAACAGTTGACGAACAATAGTGTAAACGATGGGTACCCCGTCGTTTCTGGGAACAACATCGCTTGGCATGGCGGAGAGACTGCGGATGCACAAAATAGAGAGATCTTTCTTTATACTGGTGGAACGACGCAACAGTTGACTACTAATATTTTGAAGGATCAATTACCTGATATATATGGGAATGAAGTTGTGTGGCGTGGCGGATGGGCCGGGTTAGACGATAATGAAATATATTATTACAATGGATCGAGTGTTGTGAAGTTAACAGACAATTTAATGGAAGATATTGACCCGGATATATCTGGAAATGGTATCGCTTGGACTGGAGGGAATGAGATTTTCTATTATGATGGAGCGACTACCGTGCAACTTACACATACAGGTGTTACGAATTCGTATCCAAAGATATCAAATGGGAATATTACTTGGCAAGGATTAAGTGGTGGAAATTATGAGATCTTTTTTTATGATGGGTTAGGAATACAGCAGATTACTAATAACTTTTTCAAAGATCAAGTTCCTCAGATTTGGGGGAATAATATTGTTTGGCAAGGAGGAAATGGTTTGACCGGTGGCGACGAAATATTCTTTTATGATGGGGCCACGACACACCAGCTGACAAATAATTTATTTAATGACTGGGGGCCTCAAATATCAGTCGATAATATCGTTTGGTATGGCTATGATGGGCATGACTATGAAATATTTATGGCGACAAAAGATGTGTCTGTTGTTCCTGAACCGGCAACAATGATTCTTTTGGGCTCATCGTTACTGGGATTAGGTTTTGTTCGAAAGATTCGTTTATAGAGCTATTTTTAAGTGCAAAAAATGCTTCATTCTAAGTAAGAGGGTATCAGACTTTTCTATCTATGGTAGGGATAGTATCTTCGCCTACCATAGATAGAAAAGTAGCATGTTATTTGATGGGGATATTTTGTTTTGAAAGGGGAGGTATGAAGAATAAAGATTTAGAGTTTTTATGTTGTCCAAAATGCGGTGGGGATTTGGACCCTTTTAACAAAAAAGATGCATCTATAAAAGACATTGCTGTCTGTCAAAAAATACAATGTACACGATGCAGTACAAAATATGCCGTGCAAGATGGTATCCCTCTTTTATCATCCGGGGCGAAAAGCGAAGAGGTGGCCGTTGTTACTGATACTTTCGGAAAGCGTTGGACAGAGAACTATAAGAATATGATCCATACGCAACATCATTATATTGAATCACTGGCTCCTTTGACTCCGGCGGATTTTAAAGGCAAAATTATTATTGACGGCGGGTGCGGTTTTGGTCCGCTGTCCAAGTTTTTGTTGGATTGCGGGGCTCAGCATGTCATTTGTATCGATTATTCAAAGGCGATTTTCAGGGCGCAGCAATTTTTGAATGAATATAAAGACCGGGTTACGTTCGTTTTTGGAGATATTCTACAGCCTCCCATAAAACCGGTGTGCGATATGTTTATTTCACACGGTGTGTTGATCCATGTGGAGGATGCCAAAAAAGCGTATTGCGCGTTATCTCAAAGGATCAAACCTAAAGAAGGGACGAGTGCTGTCTGGGTTTACGCGAAAGAAAATAATGCTTTCTTGCGTAAAGCAATTATTGCGATCAGAACAGTTACTATTAAGCTCCCATTTGAAGTGAATTGGTGGCTTGCGTATGTTGTCGAGTTTTTATTGGGCCTTATGGTGAATTGTTTTTATAGGCCGATGGAATTCTTTTTTGGAGTGGGGAGAAAACTTTGGTTTGGCATATACTTTCTAGACTGTCTTTATAATCCTTCAAAAGGCGGTACGCGTAAATACCGGTATAATATGATTCATGATGTCTTGTGTACACCCATAGCAAACCATTTCTTAAAGGAAGAATTAAAGGGGTGGGTTACTGCTGCCGGGTATCGCTCGTGGAATTTCATGTTTTATCGCAAGCAATCATGGTCGGTTGTGGCAAGTTACCAACAAAAGAATTGGAATCAGGGCAACGATGCTCTATAAGTGAGTTTTTTTGTGTTTGAAAGGAGAAATATGAAAGAGACAGTTGAGAGCCCCAAGGGAGTAAGCGTTTTAATCCCGATGTATAATGAAGAAAACCATATTGCCGGGGTTCTGAAAGGGCTCATCGAAGTCCTTTCTACGATTAAGTTGCCCTGGGAGGTTATTGTTATAGATGATGGATCTATTGACCGGTCCGTGGACCGGGCCAGAGGGTTTTCGCAAGTCCGGCTCATTCAACACAAACGCAATTTAGGGTATGGAAAAGCGCTCAAGACGGGAATCAAGAGCGCGCAATATGAAAATGTAGTCTTTTTCGATGCGGATGGGCAGCATCCTATGGAATTAATCCCGAAATTGGTCGAGCGTCTCATAAATTGTGATGCAGTCATAGGCGAGCGCAAGGTTATAAATGTACAAAACTTCTACCGGTACTTGGGAAAACTTTTTCTGAGGACGGCAGTCTGGATCTTTCTTGGATTGCGTCTGACTGATCTGAATTGCGGTTTTCGAGGCTTTAAGAAGTCGATTATTAGTAAGTACCTTCATCTTTTACCGAATGGGTTTTCCGCGTCGATGACCAGTACGCTTATTGTTTTTTTTAGAAGGTATCAGGTGGAATATATCCCGGTAACCGTTACGAAAAGAGTGGGGAAGAGTAAGCTTAAAGAGGTTCGGGACGGTTTTAAAGCTCTCAATCAGATTTTACGTATGTCGATGTTATTTGTCCCGTGGAGGGTCTTTGGCACAACAGGGTTTGCGTTGACTATCGGAGGCTTTCTTTATGGAGCGGTTGTTTATTTAAGGACCAGCGGATTCCCTCCCAGCGCGGTCATGTTTATCAGCACCGGGGTTTCTTCGATCTCATTTGGTTTATTGATGGATCAGATTGCCGAGATCCGTAAAGAACGGTTTGAGGATTAACCCGCTATGGGCGTCTCGCGTGTCTACGCAGAAACTCCCTTCTTTCTTTGGCAAAAAAAGCCATCTTATATTTCGAGAAAATCACTCACCCTTCTATTCATAACAGCAGAAGGCACCGGAACACCCTTATTCAATAAAGGGCGGGATTGTCTGGCATATGTCCTTTCTCTATATAAAGAATTGGATCAAACAAGAGATGAGGTTGTCATTCCCGCGTATAACGCGCAGAGCTTAGTTTTCGCAACTATCTTTAATCATCTAAAAGTTAAGCTTATTGATATAGACCAGAGAACTTTCTTTCCGGCATTTGATGCGTATAAACAGGCAATAACCAATAAGACCTTGGCGGTGATCTTTCCGTATAACTGGGGTATTTTCCCTGCTTTGGATGAGATCAAAGAGATCCATCAGTTGTGCCGCGATAAAAAAGTTTTGTGGATCGATGATTTTGCTACAAGTGTGCCGAGCTCGGCTTACGCCGAATATTTCAATCAAAACAGCCCGTGCGTGTTTTTTAGTTTCGGAAAGACAAAGATTCTTACACTTATGGATGGCGGGTATGCGTATTTCCCTAAAAGTAATCCGGTGCATGAGTGTATCAAAGAGCGGGTGGCTGGGGACAACAAAGTGGTATCCGATAATACGTTTTCCATCCGTGATGTTCAACGAACAATCAGCAATATTGCCTATCGTTCTTATACAAGCCGACTGGGATTCTTTTTCTTTTCACGCTTGGGTTTGACTGCTCAAGAGAGGCCTCCGCAAAGCATGCATATTGATACCACACCGTTAAGCCATGGCTGGGAAGAGGCTTTAAATGATATTATCAGCCGTTACTATGACAAGTCATATGCGGCGCGGAAAAAAATATTCGAAGCGTACCATCGTATATTTGGCAAGAAATTTGATAATCTATTTTTTCTTTTCCCTTCAACAAAAGAACACGTCGGCAGCCGGTTTCCGTTATTGTTTAAGAATAAAGAACTTCGCGATAAGGCTTATGCGCGTCTTAATAAGAAGGCCATTGGCGCTTCTTTAGGCCACATCTGTTGGCTAAAAGAAAATCCATTGTTACAGACGTATTTAAAAGATTCTTTCGACAAAAATTTTCCGGAGGCAATTTCGTTCCAGGATCGTTTGCTGACGATTCCGGCTCATAGCAGGATGTTTGAAAGAGATGTAGAATATATAGCAAAATTGCTCAAAGGATTGTAAAGATGATTATTATTAAGGAAGCAACCGAGGTTGATTCAGCCTTATGGGACGCGTATGTGGATGGGCAGTCCGCGCCGATATATTTTCGTTATGGCTGGCGGAGTGTTTTTGAGCGCGCGTACGGGTTAAAGAGCTTGTATTTGTGCGCGGTTGATAATGAGCAGATCGTGGGGATTTTACCGGCTATGGTTGTACCGGGTTTGATAAAAAAGAGTATCGTATCTTTACCATTTCTGTGCCACGGGGGTGTTTTGGGTGATCTTGAAGATGCGAGAACACAATTAGTGCTGGCGTTGCAAGAGAAAGCGGGACAAAGAAGAATATCAACGATGCAAATCCGCAGCACCAAGCACTTGCCGGGAACTTCATTGTTTTGCGACCCGGAGAATGTGGCTTTACGCTTTCCATTATTTGCGGATGAGGAACAGACATTTCGTTCTTTAGGCCATACCGCGCGCAAACATATTAACAAATCATTAAAGTACCAGTTTCAGACAAAGATTGGCAAAGATCAGCTGGATATTTTTTATCGCGTGTATACCCGTAGGATGAAAGAATTGGGGACTCCCTGCCATAGCAGGAAATTTTGGGAACAGATACTTCAGATATTTCCGCAGAATAGCGGTATCATGACTATCTGGGATAATGCAAAGTGTCTCGGGGGAATGTTCTTTGTTTATTCGAAAGAAACCTTCAGTGATGTTTTAGCCGTGGCTTTAAACGAGTACCGTGATCAATGCGCGTATTATTTCTTGCATTGGCAGGCGGTACGTTTCGCGGTTCAGCAACAATGTCGTTGTTTCGATTTTGAGCGCAGCCAGATCGACAGCGGGACATACCGGTTTAAGAAACAATGGGGCGCAATCGACCACCCATTGTTTTATTATAGTAATAATCCGCAGAGTATTTCTGCCGCGAAGAAGAAATACCGCGTGCTTATTCAACTGTGGCAAAAACAGCCGTTGTTTTTAGCGAACGCTTTTGGGCCGTTGCTGAGAAGAATTATCCCATGATACATGGGGCCTGAATTCACGGGAGATATCTGCCAGATGAAAGATAGTATTGATTTGCGGACTACTAAGATTGCTTTTCTCTGTCAGAAGAAAGACGCGTCGTTATTTATCCTCGAACATATCAATGAATGGGCTCAAGTCACATCATTGGTTATCGAAGATGCCTTTGTATTCAGCCCGGTATTCAAAGTTTTGAAGAGGGTTTTTCGGGACGGGATATTTAAGATTGTCGGAAGGATTGCATTTCTGATCTATTACGCGGTGTTTTGCAAAAACAATGACGCCCAAGATTTTAAGAAGGTGCTATCCAAAGCAAAGAGACTGGAATTTCAAGGTTCTTTAAGCGAGTGTATCTGTAAAGGGGTTTCTGTAAAGAATATTAATCAACGCGCGTTGGCCGCTAGTATCTTGGCCGCAAAACCGGACGTCGTGGTCGTTTTCGGTACGTCGATGCTGGAAGATTGCTGGTTATCTACGGTTATTCCGGTGATCAACATCCACTATGGTTTGTCTGAGTATTATCGGGGAAGTTTTTGCGGTTTTTGGACACTCTATGACCGCAGGTATGATAAACTAGGAGTCACGATTCATCGGGTTTCCCGGCGGGTGGATGCCGGTGAGATCATAGCGCAGAAGCTTATTCCTGAAGAACGAGCGCAGAAGATACATTCCTTAGGAGAGTTACTCGCGCTACAGGCAATTGCTGCTGCTGAGATTTTGCCGCAGGCTGTTGAGATTCTCCTGCGGCATGAAAGCGAGAGGCGGACCGGTAGCGGTAAATTATGTTTTATTCCAACACTGAATGGTTTTATTAGATGGAAGCGCTTCTCGGAGAGGAAAGTATAAGATGAATGAATATAACAAAATGAAATTACGCTGTCCGGAGTGTCGTAACTCTTTGCAGTGGGATAAGACGCAGAGTTCTTGCCAGTCTTGTAAAAGAGAGTTTCCGATAAAAGACGGGATACTCTTTCTTTATACAGATGCGATTCGTACCCGTATAGAAGCTGGTTCCACTGCTAAAGGCGATAACCCGGGGCCTGCGGTATTGGCTCATAAAGTTGCGTTAGCAAACATCGAATTCCATGATCAGGTCGCGGATGAATACGATGTGGATATTTCTACTGCTGGTTTAAGAAACAAACCAGCTCTGCGGCGTTTGACCCGGGCGCTTTCTTTTTTAAAGGAGAAGAGCGGCGGGAGTTTTCTGTTGGATATAGGCTGCGGCACAGGCGCCGGCTTGGTAATTGCCCGTGATATGTTCAAGAATACTTTGGGTGTCGATATATCTCCGAAGATGCTGGAACATGCGCAAAGAAAACAATTAGACGTTTGTTTGGGCAGTTGTTATCAGCTACCGTTGAGCGATAATACCGTGGACGCGGCGGTTTCTTTATCTGTTTTGCACCATCTGCCTGACCCGGAGAACCTGATCATAGAAGCTATCCGTGTTCTAAAACCCGGAGGGCATCTTTACATTGATTTTGAACCGAATCATAATGCGTATCAAGCAATCGCGAAAAGTTTTTATCAGAAAATTCCGTTTGTGAACCGTTGTATAAGCGGAGAGAAGAGGTATGAATCGGACGGGAAAAAGAAAGAAACCTATAAATTGGCTGAATATGGGCATACTTTTCAGACCGGCCTGGACCCGCGGAGCCTGAAAGAAAAAGTCCGCCGAAAAATAGCTGTAGATTTTGATATTTATTATGTCGATGAAAATTCTTTTGATGAGCCGTACAAGATAAGCGCAACGATGTTCTTATTTTATCTAGCAAATTTTACGTTCAACTGTATCCGTAAACCGGAGTTCGGGCGTTATTTTGCCCTGCTCATTAAAAAACGATAACCGTGGACGTCGGGAAAGAAAAAGTTTTTATAACCGGATTTAATAATAATTTATTGGCGGGAGAGTATTACTGCAGCCAGACAGTAGCGCCTACTCTGGGTATAGTCTGCTGCCATGGCCTTTGTTCCAGCAGTAACGAGTTTGGAGATTTTCCACTAAGGCTTGCCGAGCGTGGTTTTGCTTGTTTGGTTTTTGATTACAGCGGGCATGGCCAGAGCCAGGGGATAAAAAATCTATTTACCAAAGAGAGCCATGAAGCGGATACGGATGCCGCAATAACGTATATGGCTAGCCGTGGGATTAAAGCAATTGGCGTCTTTGGCCATAGCTTCGGAGTGTATGCCGCGTTGAGCGCGGGATTGAGAAATTCGGCTGTGCGTTTTCTAGTGTTATATGCTCCGCAAATGCGTAGCGGCGGCAGCCTGGCGTTTCATAAAAAGATAGGCTTCTTTTTGCTGGGGATGCTTTATAAATATTGCGGGAAGGTGCTTCCGGATACAAATATTCCATACTCCGGGAAAACTATCCCGATACGGTTTTTAGGATACGCTATAGACGCGGATAATGCCGCGATAGCAAGAAAACTTCAAAAACCGGTTTTGGTCGGAGCCGGCGAAGAGGATACGGATGTGGCGGTCCGGACTGTGGAGGCATTGTATAAACTTATAGCAAGCCAGAAAGAGCTAATCGTTTTAAGAAATGGCGGGCATAATCCTTTCTCCGGTGACTGTCAGGATAGTTTGTTAGATGCGATTGTCGGATTCACTCGAAGGATAGGGTAATCTCCTGAAATTCGGTGAATTTCAAGGGATAATTCGATAACGCATTTTTCTATGCTTTCAGTTTGAAAAGACGCTATCTTATAATTCAGCTACAGGTTCTTTCTTCGTCTGATGACTCGGACTCGAGAAGGATCTAAGCTTCATTAAAGGAGTAACAATGGTATTGAAAAAAGAATACAAAGTACTTCTGGGAATTTCCTTGGCAGTGATTTTGGCATACTTCTTTATTGATTTTGTCTATATGAAGCCGTTGATCCATCAGGAGACCGCAATGGCTTTGTTGATGGCAAAGGTGAAGTATGGCGGAGTACAGATTACTAATGGTGATCCTTGGTGGTCGGTTCCGCCGGAAACCTATGATTTTGCCCCGCAGGCGCGGCTATGGGTACTGCATAATCTCAATCGTTTAATAGCGGATCCGCATTTTATGGCTGCCGGTATGAGTATTTTGTACTCGGTAATCTCATTGTGGTGCTGGTTTTTTCTTTCACGGCGACTGAAGATCGATACGCATTTGAGCTATCTATTTTGTTTGTGGGCAATTTTGCCTTTCTCATATGACCGCTGGGCTGTCGGGTTGCCGCAAGGGTTTAAAGACATATCGTTTATGGTCATGTTTACCCCTTTGATTCTGGGCAATTTATATGAATTTATCAGGACAGATGATAAAAAACATTTATTTCTGACAAGTATCGCTTGTGGGATGTATTTTCTATTTCATCCTTCTTTGGCACTGTTATTCTTGGAAGTTCCTTTTGGCGTTTTGTTATTATACTCAGCACGGGGAAGGATTATACGGAATCTCTTGGGGTATCTGATTCCGTTAAGTATTATAGCTGTTCCCTATTTGTACTTTTTGTGTCATAAACCTTTAGCCGCCGCAATTCCTTACGAGGAATTTATTAAAATACATAATTACCGCTTTCACATTCTTTTTCCCGACAACAGATTCATGGCAAACGCTCCTATCGTAAGCAAATATTTAAAGCTTTCAGCCCGGGCGACTAATTATTTCCTGGCTTTTTTTGGAGTCGTTTCTTTCGTGATGTATTGGATACTCGCGAAGAAAAAAATTTCGAAATTCTTATTGTTTTGCGGAATAAGCAGTACTATCGCGTGCGGTTTATTCCTTGGAAATAAAAATTTGGTGGTGTTGGCAGCTTTCGGTTGGATGTTCCGTTTAAGACAATCGAAATATAAGACTGAAGAGAGATGGATCGCTTTTTTGCCGCTTATTCTGGGGACTCTCAGCCATACTATGCAAGCCGTATGGGCTGTTTTGGGGAACTATTTCAAACAGCTCTTGATTGATAATCAGTTTTTGCTGTATCTTTTTATGATCCCCTGGGTGATCCTCGGCGCATGGTTTTTCCTTGAGCCGTTAGCGCGATACGTAAAAAACAGAGTATTCCAGTATGGAATTATGCTGATCGGTTTATTTTGTATGCACTATTGGTTCTGGATGCAACAAGTAGGAATGAATAAGGTAGTGGCTATAGAGATTTGTATCGCCGGGATGTACTGGCTCTTGCTGGAAGGATTAAAAAAGAAGCACGCAAGTATTTCAAGCTTGGCAATGCGGTATAGAACTCAGGGTGTCGCCGGATTAGTTCTTGTTTTGGCTTTTGGCGGCATTGTGTGTCTGAAAAGCCCGTCTGTCGTCGGCAAGGCCCGCGAATTTATTCAAAAAATACCCTATGGCGACCAAAAAAGAACCGCGGATATTTTTTGGTCTCTGAGCGATGCTGTTGAAAAATACGTGCCTGAAGATGCTCGTTTCTTCACCGCGCCGTACGCGATACGGTTCATGAATAAGCGATTTGTTTACTGGACGGCTAAAGACGCGAATGTCTATCTATACTCCCGCGATTGGGAAAAGACCCGGCAATGGTTTGAACTTGCCCAAAGATTCGATAGCTGTAAAGAACCCAAATGTTTAGCCGCGATTATGCGTGAAACAGAAAGCCCCTATATAATACTTGAAGACGATTATCACGTAGACCCGGCGTATTTTGAGGTTTTATACGATCAGAAAAAATATAAGATTTTGAGGATAAAGTAATATGTGTGGTATCGCGGGATTTACAGGGCAGGGTCAACCGGCAGCGCTTCAGAATATGTTGGAAGCGATAGCTCATCGAGGGCCGGATGACCGCGGGGCCTATGCTGATGGAAAGATCAATCTCGGCCATAACCGTTTGTCGATCATCGATCTTTCTTCTTCCGGGCATCAGCCGATGGCCGACGCGTCCGGAAAGATACAAGTTGTATTTAACGGGGAAATCTATAATTATCGTAAACTCAGGGAATCCTTGAGAAATAAGTATGTTTTCAAAAGTGCTACGGACACCGAGGTTATCATCGCGGCGTACCTTACCTATGGAAAGGATAATTTCCTTCATCTTCTTGACGGAATGTTCGCGTTTGCTTTATGGGATGGCCGGGATCAATCGCTTATTTTGGCGCGTGATCGTTTAGGGATCAAGCCGTTGTATTGGGCTAGAATTCCTTCAGGCATTGCTTTTGCTTCGGAACTCAGGGCATTAATCCGGCATCCGCAGGTCTCAACAGATCTTGATAGAGAGCATATTCCTTCCTATTTGGTTTTTCGTTATTTTCATAATCCGGCTACCGCGTTTCGGCAGATTAAGAAATTGCAGCCGGGCATAGCTTTGTATCTGCGGCAGAACGTGCTTACGCATAAGCGGTATTGGGCTGAGGATATGGCCCCGCGGTATGAAAACGAAGAAGATTCTCAACAGCATCTTGGGCAGACGATTAAAAACGCGGTTTCCACGCATGTCGTCGCCGATGTTCCGGTGGCCATTATGCTTTCCGGAGGGATCGATTCGAGTATCATCGCTTTGTGCGCGGCGCAATGCGGAGTGCCGATCAAAACATTTACCATTGGGTTTGAGGGGCAGCAGGATAATGAATTTGTTCAGGCGAAGCGTTTCGCGGATTCGCTAGGCCTTGAGAATATTCCGATCATGGTTGAGCCGACGCATCTGGATCTTTTGCCGCAGATCGTCTATTTTAATGATGAGCCGGTTGCCGGGCCTTCTTCGTTAGCCTATTATTGCGCGTTGAAAGAAGCGCGGAAGTACGCGACGGTCATTCTTTTCGGCCATGGCGCAGATGAGATCGTTTCCGGTTACGAACAACTGAAGATCCTGCGTAGTGTCCATTCGATGTACCGGTTTCCGGGATTGCGTATGGCAGCACAGGCTATTGCCCATATTTTAAGAACAGCTTTTCCGCAGGACGCGGCGTTCGCGCGGTTGCAGGGGTTTGTGAACGCGAAAACTCCTCTGGAAGAATATTTTTTTCTGACCGCGGTATGTTCACCTTCAGAAGTACAGGCAATGCTAAGTAGCGAAACGGATCGTATGATGAGCCTTGATCCCTTGGACGAGATATTCAGTAAGTATCATGATCAGGAGACTGCCAGTATTGTATTTGAGCAAGGCGGCTGGCTGCCGGATGATATTCTCCACCGGGTAGACCGCATGACCATGGCCCATTCGTTGGAAGGCAGAGTCCCTTTTCTGGATACGTCTGTGGTAGAGTGCGCTCATGGTATCGGCAATATGTTAAAGCTGAAAGGTAAGCAGGAGAAGTATATCCTGCGGCAAGCTTTTAAAAATGAATTGCCGGAATATGTTCTTACGCGGCGGAAACAGCGGTTCAATACGCCGATCCATCATTTTTTCGGTAAACAGTATGAGCAGATGGTGCGGGAACTGTTTACTCAGAATAATACCTTAACGAATGAGATCTTTGATAAAAAAGGGCTGCTTAAACTTTTGGATTTTCGGAATAAACCGTCGTACCGGTTATTTCTCCGCCATAATAAACTGGCCGGCCAGTTTTACGCGCGGCAGATATGGAATGTCGCCGTGTATATGTTGTGGTATATGACCGTTGTCGAGAAGAAGGACCCGATAGCATTGGGTAAGCAGTGGTTTTCATGAAAGTCTCGGTTATTATCGCTTCATCACGCGCTCATGAAGTTAAAGACGCGGTAGCGGCTTTAACTCGCCAGACCGCGCCGAAAGATTCTTTTGAAGTTATTATCGTTTTGGACAAACAAAGCGTTCTATCTTTGCCGCCATCCGCGTTAGGGCTACTTATCGTGAGCGCGGATGATCCGCATCCCAGTGTTAAGAGGAATCTTGGGGCAAGACAGGCGCATGGGCAGATCCTTGCGTTTATTGACGATGATGTAGTTCCTCCTGTGTCATGGGTAGAGGAAATCATTAAATCCGTGAATCCGGACACGCTGGAGGTCTGGGGCGGGCCGAACCGTGATGAACGGCAGTCGTGGCAATATCGTATTGCTCAAAAGGTGCAGGAGAATCCGCTGCTTGAAGGTTTGCGCAGCCATCGCTTTGTTAATACAAAAGTGGAAGTAGGCATTCATGACGTGCCTTTATGTAATCTGATTGTTTCCAGGAAACTTTTTGACCGATTAGGAGGATTCTCTTCGAAGATATCATATTTTTTGGATGACGTAGACTTCAATTACCGGGCAAAAGAAATCGGGGCGAAATTGTATCTTTCTTCCCGGCTGTCTGTGCATCACGCGTTGCGGCCGTTGATCCTGCCGTATCTGGCGTATAAGTTCCGTACGCGGTATATGATTGGCCGGTTGTACCAGGATGCTCCGCATTTTTACGCGGACAGTACGCAACTAAAAATCGTCCATCTGTCATGGATTCTGGTTCCTTTGAGCATAGGGATCGCTTGTTTTGTGCCGCTTATGCAAAGGATTCTTATGGGGTCAGGAATAGTATATGTACTCGGAGTCTATGTTTCTTCTTGTTCCATGAGCCGTAATCTTGCTGATATTCTTGCCGCACCTATTTTCCTATTCTTAGCTCACCTCTGCAGTTATATAGGGTATACGATGGGAAGGCTTGTAAGTGTCAGAATACCAGCAAGATAGCATAAGGTCGGTCAAGTTACTTTTCCCACCTTAGTTGTTTATAAACCGCTCGAAAAGATTTATAATATTAGTTTATGGGTATACGGCAGATGGCGTCTCATCTTTGGAACATCGGCAGGATTGCGTTCGAACCGCGCATTCCGCCGGACCTGATATTTTTTATCACCTCGCGTTGTAATTGCCAATGTTATTACTGCCTTTTTCATGAACAGGTCCATGATGTTCATCGGAAGAAGCAAGAGCTCAACCTTGAAGAGATCGAGAAGGTCGCGTGTAATTACGGCAGGTTGACAAAATTGTCGTTGTCCGGAGGCGAACCGTTCATCCGGGAAGATATCGACGAGATCATCCGTGTTTTTGACCGATACACCAAGCCGGCGATCATCGATATTCCGACCAATGGTTTTTTCGTGGAGCGTATCCGTGAAAAAGTGGAGAAGATGTTGAAATACACGTCGGAAAATAAACCGGTGTTGGAGATCCAGTTGTCCATCGACGGGCCGCGGCAGATCCATGAGAAGGTCCGCGGGGTCCCGGGAATTTTTAACAAAGTACTCCAGACATATTGGGTGTTGGACGCGCTGCGGCAGAAAAATCCTCGCTTGCGCATTAAGATGAATCTTACGTATGTCGTCGAGAATGAAGATACGGTCATCCACCTTACCGACGCGTTTGATCAAAAATATAACTTTGATCGTTTTCAGATCACCTTTCCGCATGGTATGCGTGCGGATTCACTGGCGATTCCTCAGATATCCTACAAGAAGTATCTTTTACAAAGCCGCCAGATCCTGCGGCATTCGCGGTTAGGGAACCCGCATGATCTGCATTCACTGGTCTTTCGGGCGATCAAGATGATAAAAGATGATGTGCTTTTAGATGTCATCGAGAAGGGGGCCTTGGGAAGGTATTGCAAAGCCGGGATCAGAAATGCGGTTATCGATGACCAGGGTAGAGTGTACGCGTGTGAACCTTTTTGGGAGAGTATCGGCAGCCTGCGTGAAACAAACTATCAATTCCCGCCGATTCAGCAGGGCGCTCGGTATCAGGCATTTAAGAAAGCGCATTTTGGCAGAGGCAAGTGCAATTGTACATGGGGAAACGCCATACTGAATTCGATTGCGTTTAACCCGTTTTATTATCCGCGGATCATTTTTAATATGTGGATGTTAAGGACAGCCGGCGGAACGGGAATCCGTTATTCTCCCGCGCCGTTTATACAGGAGATTTTGGCGAAGCCAGCCAGCGTGGATTGCAGTGTTCCGGGACGGGAAGAATTGTTTCCCGCTGAGAACGGCCAGAAAAAAATATATGACAGACAGTAATACGGAGAAAAAAATTGCGTGTATAACACTTGATCTGGAGCCGGATTGCGGCGGCAGAATGTTGTCTTTTGATTCGTTGGCGCATGTTGATTCGTTACTGCAGCTGTTTAAAGAAATAGATATTCCTTTGACTGTTTTTGTTACCGGCAAGATCTTTGAAGAAAAGCCGGAGATCGTCCGTCGGTTTTGCGCTTTGCGATCGTTTGAGATCGGTGTGCACGCGTATACGCATCGATTGGGTTTAACCGACCGGTCGGAAGAGATTCAACGAGGGATTGCTGCGTATTATTCTTTTTTTAAGCAGAGGCCTTTAGGATATCGCGCGCCGCAGGGTTGTATCGATGAATCTGATCTGGCTTTGCTGCTTAAAGAAGGCGTGCAATACGATTCGTCGATCTTTCCCAGTTGGCGGCCGCGAAAATTTAATCATATCGGGTCGCCGAACGTACCGCATATTCATCAGAGCGGGGTTGTTGAGATCCCGATCACTGTGTTTAAACCGTTGCCGATTCCCTTTGGATTGGGTTACGCGCGCCTTTTAGGCAAAGGGTTATTTTCGTCTCTTGTTAAAAACTTTCCATTGCCTTCGGTTGTTGTGATGGCGTTCCATCTGCATGATATTTTTCAGACCGCGCATGTTGAGCAGTTAAAAGGTGTCCCAGCTTGGTTCTACCGGAAGAATGTTCTCCAAGGCGCAGAGCTGTTAAAGATGAGCGCGAAGACTTTAAAAGACAGAGGTTATTCGTTCGTGTGTATGAGGGATGTGTTTTATGCCACGATGGACCGAAAGAATGAGGGATGATCGCTCCTTACAGTCGCTAGGACGAAGGACGATAAAGATTAAGATGTATTTCAGTTTACTATGTTGTTTGCTTGTCCTGAGCGAAGTCGAAGGACTACTTTTATGAAAAAACTATACACGGGCTTTTCCAACTATAAAGAAGTAAATACCAAAAAGCGAGTTGCCGCGCTTGACCGGGAACTCACTTTGTGGGGAAAAGATTCTGCCCGGTTTAAGAAATACCGGCAGGAATGGAAGGAAGCCGCGACGAAGAATTACGTGCCTGCGCATCCGCTGCATGTCGATCTTGAGGTTTCGGATAGCTGCAATTTGCGATGCGCAATGTGCCTGCATGGGATTGCCCGTAACCAGCCAGCTGGCGGGCTGATTGAGCAGGCTTTCCTCTTGAAGATGATCGCCGAATGTGCCAGAATTGGAGTTTACTCGATCAAATTTAACTGGCGCGGGGAGCCATTATTGTATAGCCGTCTACCCGAGGCAGTCAAAGCGGCTAAGGATAAGGGGATACTGGAAGTACAGATCAATACGAATGGAATGATCCCGCAACGGCACTCAGCGATCTTAGAAGAGTGCGCGGAAGCCGGGATCGACCGGATCATTTTTTCTATCGATGGTTTTTCGGCGAAGACGTATGAGACGATACGCAAAGGCGGCAATTATGAACAGGTTATCGCGAATGTGCACAGGCTTATTGCCTGGAAAAGAGTCTATCGTTCGGTTAAGCCCTTTATCAGGATACAAATGGTACGTAATACGCTCAACGCGCATGAAGTCCCGGCGTTTTTGAAATACTGGGAAGGGCTTGTCGACGATGTCCGTATCAGCGATGTCATGGATAGAGGCCAAGGCGGTAAGTTGTCGGTGGGAGACCAAGTCATGGCCGGCAGGCGTCGATGCCCGCAGCCATTCCAGCGGTTGACCATTGCTCGCAACGGTAAAGTTTCTCCTTGTTGTTCTGATTGGGATCAGAAGTATGTTATCGGCGACGCGAAGAAAGAGGATCTGCTGACGTTGTGGACGAACCATGCAATGAAATCAATGCGTAAAGTACAGGTCCAGTTGAAGCACGATACGGTTGATATTTGCCGGACGTGTTGCGTAAAAGAAAGCTATTTATGGAAGAAAGTAAGACAAAATGCTGTTGTTAAAAAAGATTAAAACGAAGATACGAAGCAAGTACCGAACGTTCTCCAAGAAAGAACGACCGTTGAGCTATTACAAAAGAGAGATAGTTTCCACGTTACGGAAGTACTACGGTCGAGCAAATAACGAAGTCAAAAGATATTCTTTGGAAAAGGTTCCCTTCATAGTGGCGGAGCTTTCAAATATGTGCAATCTAAATTGCGTTATGTGTTCCACGGCGTCGGCGCGGCGTCCTAAGGGTGAAATGCCTTTTGCGATTTTTAAGAAGATCGCGGAAATAAAATCAAAGTTTGGGCAACGAACGATGGTCCTTCATACGGTAGGAGAACCGTTCCTTTGCACGTATTTGGAGGAGCTGGTTATTTTTTGTAAACAAAATAAGCTGACAATCACAACGACGACGAATGGTTTGTTGTTGCATAATCATGAAAAACTACTCAAAAAATATTTTGATGTTTTCTCCCGCATAAATTTTTCTATTGATGGCGCGACGGCCCAAACATATGAGAGAATACGGAAAGGAGGGAATTTTAAACGATTACTGCGGAATGTCGAGATGATGCAAGCATATAAGAAACACATCGCAATGGATGTGCAGGTGTGCGTGTCGAATGAGAATTTTCATGAAATACCGCGTTTTTTTGAAGTGTTTAAACCCTATTTTTCCTACGATCAGTTCTTGTTTGGCTTTGTAGCTAACTTGTCTTCGGAAATGGGAATGGAAGAGAATTATTTTCATAAGCAGAGGATAGATTTGCAGCATTTAGTTAAAAGGCCGGTTCCTTGTTCTTTTTTCTGGCAGCAGACTCATGTCTTGCATGATGGCAGGGTCAGCGCGTGTTGCCGCGATTACAACGGAGAACTTATCATGGGCGATTTAAAAAAAGAGGGCATTTTGGAGATATGGAACAATGCGCGGTATTCCGGGTATCGAAAAGCTCACGCTCAAAACGATGAACAGTCGCTTCCTCAGATGTGTAAGGCGTGCTTAAGCGTTGATAAAGAGATTACAAAATTGTTTAATGATTTCATACGTTTTTGTTATTTAAAGTATCCCGGTATTTCGGCGGATGATTTCGTGGAAAAATTAAGAACATGGGTAGGGTTGCTGAATCGGCCGCGTCCCCGTGATATTGGAGACTTTGTACGTTTGCTTGAGGATCAAGTATGATAGAGATCATTGCTGAGATCGCCAATGCCCACCAGGGCAATCCGGAAATTGCCTTGAAATTGGCTGAAGCTGCCGCATCGAGCGGCGCGGATGCGGTTAAGTTCCAGATATATTTCGCGGACGAGTTTCTGGTGAAGAAACATCCCCGCTACGAACATTTTAAAAAACAGGCGTTTTCAGAAAAGACCTGGAATGAGCTGTTGCCGAAGGCAAAGAAGCTTAAGGTAAAAGTCTACGCTGATGTTTTTGGCGAAAAGGCTTTTTCCTGCGCGGCATCGTGTGATCTTGACGGGTATAAGATCCATTCTTCGGACCTGACGAATACCCCGTTATTAAAACGTGTTGCTTCAGTCCCGAAGAAGATATTCTTGGCTACCGGTGGAAGCACGATCCTGGAGATCCGTTACGCGCTGCATCATATCGCGCTCACGCGTACGGCGAAAGAAGCCGTCTTGCTGCACGGGTTTCAGGCGTATCCTACGGATGTTAAAGACGCGGTGCTTTCGCGTATCGGCGTTTTACAGGAACTTTTCGGCGATGTGGCGTCCGTGGGGTATTCCGACCATACGGACGCGCAGGATTTGTTCGCGGTGATCATTCCGTTGATGACTGTGCCGTATAGGATCACGTGTTTGGAAAAACATATAACCTTCGACCGGAATAAAAAAGGAGTCGATTATTATTCTTCTTTTGAACCTGAGGAGTTCGGCAGGTTCGTTCAACAGGTCCGGCAAGCAGAGCAGATCGTCGGTACGAGAAGCCTGCAGTTCGCGGAATCCGAGAAGCAATATCGCGCCGGCGTCAAAAAAGTCTGGGTGATGTCCAAAGATGGCGCGTCGGAAGCGGCAATAGAAGAAAAAGATCTTATCATGAAGCGCCCGGCACAGTATGTCGCATCTCCTTTTTACGAGGAGATCGTGGGCGGCCGGCTTTTGCATCCGCTTCGTGAAGATGAACCGGTCACGAATTTAAACCTGACGCATAAAGTCTTAGCTGTCATCGTCGCGCGCCTGAATTCGTCGAGGCTTCCGAACAAAGCGTTGCTGGATATCAACGGAAAACCGGCCATCGAGCATCTGTTTAACCGGATCTTGTTGGCGCAGCAAAAGGGGTTTGTCGATACGGTCGCTTTTTGCACCACGGTGAACGCCGAAGACGAAAAGCTGGTGGAAGTCGCTCAGCGCTATCCGTTCAAGATTTACCGCGGTTCAGAGGAGAATGTGCTTTCCCGGATGATGCTGGCCATCGATGATAACAATGACCATGATCTTGTTTTACGGATCACCGGAGACGACTTGCTTGTCGATCCGGAGTATATACATGAGACGGTCGCGTACCATCTGCAGATGAACGCGCATTATACCGATGCGAAAAAACTGCCCAGCGGCGTAGAAGTCGAAGTTTTCGACGCGTTTACGTTGAAACTGCTGGCAGAGTTATTGAAAGACAGCAGCGGAAGCGAATATCTGACAAATTATATCCGCAATAATGAGGACCAATTCACGACGGCCAGCCTGCCGGTGGAAGAAACGCATAGCCGCCGTTATCGTTTGACTCTGGATACGCCGGAAGATTATCAGGTAATACGGCAGTTGTTGGAGTGGATGAAAAAAGAAGGCAAAGAGTATGACTATTCATTGGACGATATTGTCGCGTTTTTTACCGCGAATCCGCATTTAGCTCAGCTGAACCGTGCGGTTTCCCAGCGGGCAGCGCCGCCGAGCGTCAATACTGAGATCGAGTGGAAATCGTTTACCAGAAATCCGCTGGTCAGCGTGTATATTACCAATCATAATTACGAAAAGTATATCAAAGAAGCGATCGATTCTGTTTTGCGCCAGAAGATGCGCGATTTTGAGCTTATCGTGATCGATGATGGTTCCACGGATGATTCCCGGTCGATCATCGAGAGATACCGTCATCATCCGAAAGTGACCATCATTTATCAGGAGAATAAAGGATTGAACGTCAGTAATAACATCGCTCTACAGGTCGCGCGAGGTAAATATATCATGCGCCTTGATGCCGATGATTATCTTGATGAGAATTCGTTGCTGGTGATGTCCAATAAACTGGAATTTGACAGTACTTTGGCGCTGGTTTTCCCGGATTATTATCTCATGGATGAAAACGGGTCGGTCTTCGCCCATGAGCGAAGGCATAATTTTTCAGAGATATCTTTGTTGGACCAGCCCGCGCACGGGGCCTGCACGATGATCCGTAAAGATGTTCTTCTTGAATTAGGCGGATACAGCGAGAATTTCAAGTGCCAGGATGGATATGACCTGTGGATCAAATGTATTCAAAAACATAAAGTCGCCAACATCAACCTGCCGTTATTTTATTACCGGCAGCACGGGAAGAATCTTACCAAGGATGAGAGCCGTATATACCAGACACGGCATGAGATCATCAAAGAACAGGTTGAAGACAAAAAAATACGGCAGAAGAATCACCTGTGTGTCCTTCCGATACGCGGTGGAGAGAGCCCGGTTCCTTTAGCAATTCGAAATTTTGCCGGGACGACATTGTTACAGATCGCGTTAGATGGTCTCTTGAAGACGGAGAACCTTAAAAAGATCATTGTCTCATCTCCGGATGAACGGATTCTTGACTATGCGTCGGCTGTTTACGGAAAGAAGATCATACTTGATAAACGGCCGGAAGAGATATCCGCGGTCAATAAGCGTATTGAGGCGACGATCGATTATCTTTTGCAGGAATACGCGCGCGCGTTGGCCGTACCGGATACGATCACGATCGCGACGTTCGAGTATCCGTTGCGCAAAGCACTGTATGTCGATAAAGCCATAAACACGCTCTATTTATACGGGGTTGATTCGGTTATTTCCATAAAACAGCGCAATGCTAACTTTTACAAGCACCAGGGCGCAGGGTTGATCCCGTTCGATACGAATAAAGAGCTACGGCTTGAGCGGGATTTTATTTATGAAGAGATCGGCGGGATCCATACGGTATCAATAGCCGCGTATAAAGAATATCATCAGTTGAACGCGGGGAAGGTCGGGCATATCAATATCGATGAAGCAAGCTGCCGGAAGATCGAAAGTGATTTGGATTTTGAAACGTTGGAGTTTGTTTATCGTAAAAGAATAGAGGCGGATAAGAAATCATAACGGGTATGGGCATACGTTATGGTACCTTCAAGGAACGTTAAGGAACCTTCCGGAACTTCACGGAACTTTATAAGGTGCAAAGGAATAAGATGAATACAATTAATTTTAAATCGCTCGAAAAGGTCTATGTGATCGCGGAGATCGGAGTTAATCATGAGGGAGATTTTGATACGGCGAAGCGGCTGATTACTTTAGCCGCGGAAGCCGGTGCCGACGCGGTAAAATTTCAGACATATCAGGCTGAGAAATATGTTTCTTTGGTTCAGCCGGAACGCTTGGCGCGGGTAAAACGGTTTCAACTCAGCTATGACCAATTTCGCAAGCTTGCTGAGTACGCTCGAACACAGGGCATTACTTTCTTTTCGACTCCCTTACACGCAGAGGATGCCGATTTTCTCGACGGCATCGCGCCATTCTTTAAAATATCATCCGGCGACTTGAATAATCTCGATCTTATCAGGCACGTGGCGTTAAAGAAGAAGCCGATGATCATTTCGACCGGTTTGGGGACGATGGATGAGATCAGGAACGCGGTGGAAACTGTGGCTTCCGCGCGGCCGGATGCCGCAAAAAGAGGAGAGTTGCTGCTGATGCATTGCGTTGCGGCATACCCGGTACCTATAGAGGAAGCGCATCTGGCGTATGTCCGTATGTTAAACGAGGCCTTTGGCATGCCGGTCGGTTATTCCGACCATACTATCGGGACAATTGCTTGTTCGCTCGCCGTAGCTGCCGGTGCGGTAGTGATTGAAAAGCATTTTACCTATCAAAAAGAGAATCAGGTCTTTCACGACCACAAAATATCCGCTGATCCGCAGGATTTAAAACAATTGATAAGCGCGATACGACAGACGGAAGCGTTGCTAGGAAAAGGGCCTTTTTTACGCACTGTTTCCGAAGAGAAGAACCGGCAGAATATGCGGCGGTCGATCGGCGCGGGCGTGGATATTCCGGCCGGAGTCCCTATAAAGAAAGAATGGCTGGTTTACTTGCGTCCGGCATGGGGTATTCCTATCGAACGGGCTCAAGAGATCGTCGGAAAGAAGCTGAAACGGGAAATAAAATCAGGGGATTTGATAAAAGAGGAAGACCTTGTGTAGCGATAAGTTCAGATACAGGGATGCAAGATACCAGATTCAAGATGATCGAGAGTATAACAATAACCATTTGCGATAAACTATGACAGAAGTAAATTGTTATATATGCGGGTCAGATAAAGCGGAGATACTGCGCAAGCAGACGTTTGAAGATCCGTACCTTACTTTGATCGATCCTGCCTATAATAAAAAGCCCCGTTACTGGAAGATATGTAAAGACTGCGGTTTTGTGTACCATTCTCCGAAGCTTACCGCTGAAGACCAGCAGATCTTGTATCAGCGATACCGGGATGAATCGTTCCGAAAGGAGACTCCGGACGCGTATTTTGACCGGATTACGGCGTTGCCGGAAAGTAAATCAGAGAATTACCAAAAGATGCGATGGTTGTTTGATGTGTGCCGGCAAAAAGGACTTTTGCGGGAACGTGATCGCCCCTGGAACGTGCTTGATGCAGGGTGCGGCGGAGGAGTATTGTTGCACACTATTAGGAAATTTTTAAAGAACGCCCGATTGCATGGCGTAGAGCCGAACGAGAAATACGCGGCGTTGGCCGCGCGCCGGCTTTCGGCAACGATTGTTCCGGGCTTTTATATAAAAGGTTTATTTTCCGAGAAGTTCGACCTTATTACGTGCACAACGGTAATAGAGCATGTGGATGATCCCCGCAGTTTTATTGAGGCCCTGTCATTTGACTTGAGCGAAAACGGTATATTGTTTCTTGAGGTCCCGTCGCTGAACGATTTTAAGGCATGTGAAGAGACCAATGAACATTTTCTCTCTCCACATCACTATTATTTTTCAGAGAATGTTTTGCGGCATCTATTGGCGAACTACGGTCTAAGAGTCGTATGTTTTCAGCATCAGACAACGCTTCGGGAAAGAAATAATTTACAAGTACTCGCGAAGAGAGATAGCTCTCTTGTAAAAGAGAAGGCCGCTTTTTTCGATAACTGCGACGAATTGTTGATAAGATATAGAGCCCCATAAAGCGAGTATGAGCGAAAGAAATCCCGTTATAGTTTTTATTGAGAGCAATGGCGTCGGAGCCGTCATTGACTGGGTAATGCCTCTCTGTAAGTATCTCCAGGAAAAAAAACAAGCCGATGTTTCTTTTGTTTTCATGAAGTTTGATAGAAGGCATATCGTAACATTGTGCCAGAGCCTTTTCTACCGCGAGTTACTGCAGTCTTTTCCCCAAGAATCAATCGTGGACATGCGGTATTTTAGCGCATGGTGGGGAACTTGCTTGTGTTCGCTTATCGCGCCATTTAGAGGCATTGAAAACCGTATTCTTCAGAAAATTCTTTGGAGGATCGACGAGTTTCTTTGGCGGGGTATTTCACAGGAGAAAATCAAACGATGGATCCAGAGCATGGGCTCTGCGCCAATAGCTATCAAAGATGGCTATAGTTATTCGGAGAGATCCAAGTTTGCTTTCTTCTATCCGGGATTGAAAGAGAGAATGTCGCCCATTGTTTTATTGCCGCCGGGAGTGCTCAGTACTAATTTCCCCGATATGTGGACGGAGATAGAATTCGACAAGAATTATCATGGCGACGGGAAAGACTATTTCTTTGTCGAAGCAAAGGAATCTTTTAAGCATTTCCGTTCAGTATCAACATCTCAGATCATCGCGACAGGTGTCCCAAAGTTTGATCCTTTCTGGATGGAGAAATGCCGGGAGTATATGAAAAAGAATCAGCCGGCAGGGCAGAAGAAGAGGATAAACGTACTGGTATTGCTCAAAAACGAAAAATCTCCTATTTTTGAGGACATCTCTTTTTCTAAACTTTTTGATGAGATTTTACAGAAAGCGCGCGCGTTTTCACCGGCCCATGTCGTTGTCAAGCCGCATCCGCGCCAGGATATGATCTTAGTGAAGCATTTGCTGGCGAAGGCGGCCATCGAGTCATGGGAGATCAATCACGATCCTATTTTGTGCCTTTCTTTGGAAGCGGATATCGTTATTGCTTTGCCGACAGGCGGGGTGATGGACGCTATACTTTGCGGGAAGCATGTGATAGAGTATTACGACTACGATACCTTAAATACGATTTTGAAGAAACGGTTTTCAGAAGTTCCTAAGACCTATTTTGGGGGGCTTTCTTGTTTAGACGCTCAAGGCAGGCTTACCTCGGTGTATAGCGCCCGAGGGTTAGTGCATCCTGCCCATAATCCTGAGCAATTACACGGACTGTTGCAGCGGTATATTAAGAAAACGGATGCCGAAAATCAAAAGAAGATACGAGAACTTTTCCCTGAAACCGGGATAACCCATATTGTCGACATACTGGAGAAGATGCGTTGTTAGGTGTATATGGCAGATAATCGCAAGAGATTTTTTTTGTTTAATCTTGTCCGTCCGTTTTTTGGGGTCTATTGCCTTATAATCATACTGAGCATCGTCCATGGTTTTCTTTCGAGCGTCAATATCGTTGCCATTTTCCCCATACTCAATGTTGTGTTAGGCGAAACTCCTTTTCAAACCGAAACCGCTTTCCAAAAACTGGTGCAATTGGTGCATATTATTCCGATCCAGGACCCTATTTTGGCCGGCAGTCTTTTCTTGCTCATAGTTACCCTTGTTAATCTGGGAAGCGGCCTTTTATTGGAATATCTCATCGGGTATAGCAGCAGTAATGTCGGGTACCTCATCACCGATAAATTGTTCCGTAAATATTCCATGATGGAGTACGATTTTTTTGTAGAGCAGAAACACGGCAAACTATTCTACGATTTATTCACGGCTCCGCAAAGGACGGTCATTCTTATTACCCGGTTGTCTGAGCTTGTCGCGGTTGTCTGTAACATCATTTTCTTGATTGTCTTGTTGTTTATGCTGAATATTAAATTCACCGTGGGGGTTTTATGTTTTATTTGCGCGTTCGCGCTTGCCATGGGAGCTATTTCTAAGCATGTCTCATACGGCATAGGAAGAAGACGAAAGCAGTTTTTTACCCAGATGCAGGTGACCGCGAATGAATTCATCAACGGAGTGAAGCAGATTTTAGTGTATAGGGCCCAAAATAAATGGATCCGCGATTTCGACGTTGCGAATAAGGACCTTAAGCAGAACAGCATTCAAGAAGTTTTGTGGGGTGCGTACCCGAAATATTTGCTCGAGTTGGTTTTTTTCTTGTTCATCATTATGCTGGCGTTATTGGCAAGGCAGAAGGCTATCTCGACAGAATATCTTAAGAACATGGCGCTCTATTTGATCGCCCTTGTGCGTTTACTGCCGTATGTCACCAGTTTCGGCCGGTTGCGGATGACCGTTACGGGATACCTGCCTGACGCGGAAGGAGCGTATGCTGTTTTCGATGAGCAGCTTCCCGTGGTGAAGGAAGAGGGGAAGGTTTTTGCCGGTTTGCGGCATGCGATTGAATTTAAAGAGGCGGCATTTCGCTATAAAGATCGAACCCCGCTGTTTGAATCTTTATCGGTTCGTTTCGAAGCCATGAAGACGACCGCGATCGTCGGCGTCTCCGGTAGCGGGAAAACGACGATTGTTAATCTCTTGTTGCATTTATTACGGCCGCAAAGCGGGCAGATTTTAATCGACGGAGAAGATTTATCGGCATACAGCGTGGCAAGTTGGTTGGGAAACATCGGTTTTGTCAGCCAGGATTTGTTTACTTTTAACGCGACAATAAGAGAGAATATTTGTTTTGGCGGCGAGCATTTTTCAACAGCAGATATTATCGCGGCTGCGAAAGTCGCTCATGCCCACGAATTTATACAGGAGTTGCCGCAGCAGTATGAGACGATCTGCGGCGAGAAAGGGATGAAGCTCTCAATCGGGCAACAGCAGCGGATTTCGATCGCCCGGGCGATCATTCGTAATCCTTCGATACTTATTTTTGACGAGGCGACAAGTTCACTGGATACGGTTTCCGAGATGCTGATTCAGCAGGCGTTGGGAGAGATCTCAAAAAACAGAACGGTTATAGTTATCGCGCACCGTCTTTCTACAATAAAGAGCGCGGACAAGATCATCGTATTGAAAGAAGGAAAGAAAGTAGAAGAGGGAACGCATTCTGAATTAATCGCGCGAAAAGGGGCTTATTGGGAACTGTACAGCAAGACATTATAAGAAGGTAGCGGAAGGAATATGATACCAAAAAACAACGATATGCGGTTTGAGGTAACGACACGGTGTAATTATCACTGCGTGATCTGTCCGCGGGAGAAGCTGACCAGAAAGATAGAGACGATGAGCTTGCGGTTGTTTAAAACGTTATTTGACCGCATTGTGTTTGAAACCGACCAGTATGACACGCTGACTTTCCCGGGCATGGGTGAGCCGTTATTGGATAAGAGCCTTGAAGATAAGATCGTTTATGCCCGCACGCGTAAGAAAGGCCTGCCGGTACTGATATTATCGAATGCCTCTTTGTTGACGCCCGAGCGGTTTCTGGCTTTTGAGGATTTAGGAGTGGATTCCATACGGGTCAGTCTCTATGGCAATGATGAAGAAAGTTATTCTCGTGTACATGGCGTTAAAAATAAGAGAATGTTTGAGAAGATCCGGGAACATCTATTGGCCGCGTGTTCTCTTAAGAAAAAGACCAAGTTGTATCTTACTTTGAACGTCATCGAAGGATACAATGAAAAAATCGTCCAGGGGTGGATCGCTTTCTGGAAAGATAAAGCCGACTTGCTCGAAGTCTGGCGGCCGCATAACTGGGTCGATGCGATGACGTACCGTAAAGTCCAGAAAAAGATGCTGTCAACCTGCGGCCGGCCGTTTAAAGGGCCCTTGCAGGTGCAGGTCGACGGTACGGTCAATATGTGTTGTTTTGATTTTGACGGTAAGCTGACCGTGGGAGATTTGAAAACACAGACTTTGCGTGAGATTTTTTCTTCGCCTATCTTTAACAAAATCGTGAAATGCCATACGAACGGTGAATTTAAGCGCAGTGGCCTTATTTGTGCGCATTGCGATCAGCGTAATATCGACAAATCAGATGTGATGATCTATAACTCTAAGTATAACATTGAAGATCGGGTCAAGGAGTTGTCGACGACGTATAAGAAGGTAATTTGACCCAAGCGCGATAGCCACAAGTGAACTATAGAACCGGTTATTAGATACAAAGATGCTAGATGTAAAATATATTTAGCTTGGTTACTTGTTCGCTTGTTACTATCTCACAATAGAATGTTATGAGTACTAATCTTATTGGAGTCATTCCCGCTGCCGGTAAGGGGATCAGGTTGTTGCCGCATACTGATGTTGTGCAGAAATGCATGCTGAACATCGATGGGAAACCTATTTTAGAGCAGACGATCGAGATCATGCGGGATCAGCTTAATATCAGCGATTTTTATGTGCTCGTCGGGTATAAAAAAGAACAGATCCAGGAGTATTTCAACCACGGCGAAAAACTCGGCGTACATTTAAAATATGTTGAGATCGAAGACGTGGAAAAAGGATTGGCTCGGGGCATTCTGCAGTTGGAGAAACGCATAAATGGACCGTTTTGCGTCATGCTGGGCGATGAGGTCTATCACAATACCAACCACCGGCAATTATTGGGTTTTTTGAACCGGGATTTTTCAGCAGTCTGCGCGATAAAAGAAGGAGCGCATCCGTACACGATCAGGAAGAATTATTCGGTCGAGTTAGACGGAACGCGCATTGTCTCGCTCATTGAAAAGCCGGAAAAGATCACGAATACTTATTTGGGCTGCGGGACCTATTTGCTTACGCCGTCATTCTTCGAATATATAAAAAAGACGCCGGTTTCTCTGCGAAGTAAGAGAGTGGAATTTACGGATGCGCTCGCGCAGCTGGCCCTTCAGAAGAAGGACATGTACGCTTTTCCTTTAAAAGGAGACTATATCAATATCAATACGGTCGATGATTATAATACCGCGCAGTATATGTTACGTTCGACGTATTTTAGCCGGAAGAAAGTAAGCGTGATCATTCCCGCTTATAATGAAGAGGCTTCTCTCGGGTATGTGCTGGATGATTTTAAAGGCAAGGCCGATGAGATCGTCGTGGTCGATAACACGTCCAAGGACCGGACCGCGGAGATCGCGCATGCCAAAGGCGCGCGGGTTTTGACCGGCCGTTATAAAGGATATGGCGACGCATTAAAACACGGCATGGATAACGCGAATGGAGATATTTTGGTGTTAGTCGAAGCAGATGGATCATTTCTCTCACGTGATTTAAGCAAGATCCTGGAATACATGAAAGACGCGGACATGGTTTTGGGGACGCGTACTACAAAGCAGATGATCGAGCAAGCCGCGAACATGAATAGTTTGTTGCGTTGGGGAAACGTTTGTGTCGCTAAGTTGATCGAATTGCTCTGGCTGTTTAAACATGAACCGCGCTTGACTGATGTCGGGTGCACGTACCGGGCTGTCTGGAAAACAGTGTATATGGAAATGCGGGATTCTTTGCAAGGGAAAGGCCCGGAATTCTCTCCGGAGATGATGATCGAAGCTATCCGGCATAATAAGCGGGTTATAGAGATCCCGATAACCTACACCGGCAGGATCGGCGGGGAATCGAAGTTCTCGAAAGGGCTTCTTGCCAGTGCCCGCACCGCGATGAAGATGCTGAAGTTGATATTCAGAAAGTGGATACAAGATGTGTTTATGTAAGAAAGATACAAGATACAGGATGCAAGATATCAGATAGAAAATATTCGATTCAGTTTTTTGGGTTGACGCTATACCCTATACCCTAAACGCTACGCCCGACTGAGTCGGGCAGGCTAAAATATGAGAATTACACTCATCCGTTATCACGATCTTGGCAATGTGAATACGCGCCTGCCGGAAAGCCTGAATAAGGTGCGGGGAGTATTGCCGCCTTTGGGGCTTGCCTATATCGCGGCGTATCTTGAATCAAAAGGCCATTCGATTTCGATTATCGATGCTCCTGCCGAGAATTTGAATAAAGAACAAGTGCAGGCTCGTTTAAAAGAAATTTCTCCAACAGTCGTAGGGATTACTGCGACGACATCTTGTTTGGAGGGCGCGCTTGAAGCCGCTTCTCTTGCTAAAGAGAGCGGAGCGTTGGTGGTTATCGGCGGGCCGCAGATGTCCGCGTATCCGAAAGAGACTTTGTCGTATTCGTTTGTTGATTTTGGCATCATCGGCGATGGGGAGGTCCCGATGACAGAGTTATTGGAAGCATTACAATACAAGAAGGATTACGCGAATGTACCCGGCCTGGTATACAAGAAGAACGGCAGTGTCATACAAAATGAAGCATTTGTCTTGAAAGATCTCAATGCTTTGCCGGCACCGGCTTTTCATTTGTTGCCGTTAAAGCAGTACACGTCGATCATCAGTTCCGAGCATATGATAACTATGATCAGTGGTAGAGGGTGTCCGTATCGCTGTGGATTTTGTTTTACCCAGCCTACGGATAAATTTTACCGGATGATCGATCCGGCAAAAGTCGTTGACGAGATGGAAATGGTCGTTAAACGGTATGGCATTAAAGAGATCATGTTCTACGATGATACTATCGTGGTCAATCGCAGCCACGTGGAAGGCATTTGCAAAGAGATTTTAGCCCGCGGCCTGAAAGTCCGTTGGGAATCGCCGTGCCGGGTCGATACGGTTGATAAAGAACTCTTGGCGCTTATGGCGAAAAGCGGTTGTTTTCGCCTGCGATTCGGCGTGGAATCAGGTAATGAAGAAATACTGCGGTTAATGAATAAGCGGATCAAGTTGGAGCAGGTCAGCCGAGTCTTTCAATGGTGTAAAGAGCTGGGCATGGAGACATTCGCGTATTTTATTATCGGCTATGCCCGTGAAAATGAAAAGACCATGCAGGATACAATCGATTTCGCGATACGCTTAAATCCGGACTACGTGATGTTTACGGTCGCGACTCCTTATCCTTTTACGCATCTATACAGGTTAGCAGAGGAAGCCGGATTAGTACAGGGCGATTACTGGCGCGAGTTTACGCTGGGAAAGAGAAAAGACCGTTTGCCGTATTTTGTGCAAGACAGCGAAGCGTGGGTGAAGAAAGCCTATCAGAAGTTTTATTTTCGGCCATCCTACATCGCGAAGAAATTATTGAGTATCCGGTCGTTTAAAGGCCTCAGCAATATGGCGCAGGCCGCTGAGGGGATCTCGTTTTTTAAGATGGCAGGGAAGTAGGGTTTAGTCTTGAGTACTTAGTTCTTAGTATTTAGTATGAAAATCGAGAAAAAACATTTGTTGGTGCCGTTCTTGTTTATTTTTCTATACGGCATGGGGAAGATGCTGGCTATCGTATCGTACGAGTGGGTGCAGTTGAAGAATCCGTCTTTCGTTGAAGGACAAAAGCAGATGCAGGATGGATTGCTTGTCCATAACCTCGTGGAAAAACCAAAAGGCCAGCGGATGTTTATGCCGGTTGTGATCAAGACGGCGCGAGTGATTACGAAGGATAAGATCAGCTTCCTGAAGCTTTATAAGGAAATAGATACGTTGTTTTTCTTTTTGGCTTTCTGCGGTTTCTTTTTATTGCTGCGTACGTTGGGGTATCGCATGGAACAGATACTGTTGGGATGCGCGGCATTGGGGTTATATACGATGTTTGGAGCCACGCATATGCTGCCGGTATATCGTTGGTGGGATATCCCGCATTTCATGTTCTTTATCTGGGGACTCTATTTCCTTGCCGCGAATAAACGAACGGCTTTTTTCGTAACTTTATGTATCATGACCGTTAACCGGGAAGCCAGTAATGTGTTAATACTTATTTTTATCATACAGCGATGTCTTGAGTATTTTCAGCGAAGAAGAAGACCTAATCGAAAAGAGATCCTTTCTGACGGTATTTTTGCCGGAGCTTGTTTGTTGGTATCCCTGTGTATTACGGTTTTTATCGGAACAGTGATTTGCAAGACCACGCAACCTTGGGGCGGGACCGGATTCTGGGCCGCGTTGTTATATTATTCGAAGATGAATTTTACCATCGATGGGTTGAAGTATCTGTTTAATTGGTTTAATATACTCTTGGTCTTGTCGCTTTGGGGGTTTCGCGCGAAGAGCGCTTTTATTCAGGCGGCGTTATTCGGGGCGTATTTTTATGTGTTGTCTATTTTCTTGGTCGGCGGAGTCTTCGGCGAGGGCGAGGGAATGTTGATCGCGATAATCCCGGTGTTAGTGATCGCGGCGATGGAAGAAATACGCCGCTGGAAACCATTCATGGAGAGAGCATGAGTTTTTCTTTAAAGCACGCGTGGATACTGACAAGCGGGAAATGCTATTGCTCGTTAAAAGGCATTCGGAGCGGGAAGACTGTCCGGGTGTACGGGGCTCCCTTGGTCAAAAAACACCCGCGGGCGATCATTACTTTGGAAGATAATGTTGTATTGACCAGCACTTTCTCGATAAACTTAGCCGGTATCGATCATCGGATCATACTGGCCGCTCCGAATCCGCGGAGCCGTATTGTTATTGGAAATAATACCGGGATGTCCGGCGGCGTCATTTACGCGGTCGAGTCGGTCATTATCGGAGCGTACGTGACTATCGGTGCCAATGTCAGCATTTTTGACACGGATTTTCATCCGATAGAATACCGCGCGCGTAGAACGCAGGATTTTTCCACGGTAAAAAGTTCGCCGGTAGCCATAGAGGATGACGTATGGATCGGAGCGCACAGCATTATTCTCAAAGGCGTCCGCATCGGCAGAGGCGCGGTTATCGGCGCCGGCAGCGTCGTTACGAAAGATATCCCGCCGTTTACGCTTTGGGCCGGGAATCCGGCGCGTTTTATCAAAGAGGTCCCCAAGTAATATGATCCCACGCATTCTTTTCACTAACCGCATGGAAACAGTGCGGCATTTCTTGTCGGCGCAGCCCTATCGCGAGATCGATATCATCAGGGTGACCTATGATAAAGCTTCTCAGGAGATCATCTCTTTTCTTCAGGGCCGCGCGCCGAATGTCCGGGTCGTAAAAGGGGCGGAATATCTTCCGGCGTATGAGAAACGATACGCTGATTTTATCGGATCGCTTAATCTACAGTATCATTCTTTGCCCTGGTGGTGGGCGTTGGACCTGACGAACAAGAACCCGATTACGACGGCCCTGTGTAACAAAGTATACTATGCGTTGTTGATTCCGGCAGTCATGAAGCAGTCTTCAGCTGAATGCCTGGTAGTTATCGATCAGGATGAGGAAGTTTATCGGCAGATCCTGCGGCAGCTCCTGCCGGGTGTGCGCACGCAGTGCTCAATCGCGCGGCGATGTACGTGGCAGGGATTAAAGAATGTGGTGCCCGGGGGCATTGCGTATAGCGTTGTCCGGCGCATTGTTCAGAAATGCTACGCGCATGTCCGCTTGGGCGCGCGCTACCGGGCTTTGTTAAAAAACAGCCCCCGGATCGTTATCGCTTCATTATTGTATGGCCCTTCTTTTCCCGGGAAACAAGCGGCGTATCGGGATGTGTACTTTGGCGCGTTCGTCGATTACCTGAAAGAACAAAAGGTCCCGTTCGTCAATTTTATGGAAGTATGCGCGCCGTACCGGACGATGGTCAAACAGGTCCTTTCGAAGGCGCGGGACTATCCGGTTTTCCCGAAAGAAATATTTATTACTTTCAAAAGTTTCGCGCAGGCAGTCTATCATTCCTTTCGGCGTTTCTACGGCCACGGCCTGTTACGCGGCCGGGTAATGCTGGAAGGGATTGACATGACATTTTTGGTGAAGACGTATATCCGCAAAGAATATACATCGACGCGTTTCTTTTCGAATTTATTGATGCACTACGCGGTGCGGGACATTGCGCGGAGGTTTTCTATTGACCGGTGGTATTATCCTTTTGAGAACCGCTCGTTTGAAAAGATGATGCTTACGGCTTTAGAACGGTATTCCCCGGCGACGCGCAGTATCGGCTATCAGCACGCGTCGGTTTCTTTACGCCACACGAATTTTATTCTCGCCGAGGGGGAAAGCGTTATCACGCCGTTACCGAAACATATTTTGACCATGGGTGTACCGACGAAAAACATACTGGCACAGACCGGCGGTTTTCCTGAAAAATTGCTCAGTGTCGGCGGCGCGCTCCGGCAACGCCCGTATCTGGGGACACTGAAATCCAAGCCGGCGGCAGTAAAGAATGTGCTTGTGGCTTTAGCGACCAATATAGAAGAGTATGTTAAAGTTCTGCAGTTTTTGAGTGAGGCCTGGAAGAAATCTTTACCCTACACGCTTTGGATCCGGCCGCATCCGGTGTTTTCATTAGAAGAAGCCTTGGCAATACACGGGCCAATGCCGGCCCCGTTCTATAAAGCGGACAAAGAGCCATTAGAAAAATGTTTTGAGTGGGCGGACGCGGTCTGGTACGTGCATTCAACTTTGTCTCTTGAAGCGATGCAGCGGGGTATCCCGGTCTTTTGTATCGGCGTCGACGATATCGTGAATCCGGACCCGTTATTTGCATTTGAGGCGTTCCGGTGGTACCTTAACCGGCCCGGTGAAGTTGCCGGCGTGATCGGATCCGTGGATAAGATGGATAGCAACGAATATGCTCAGCGGCAGGAAAAAGGCGCGCGTTACGCTCAGGAGTATCTTTGCCCGGCGGACGCTGAGAGGCTGAAAACATTTTTGACATGTTAAAGAAGGCGCGGGATATTTCTTCATGTTTGGGGGCGGCTCTGGCGTGGTTTGTTCCTGCCTGGTATAGAACAGGACAGCCGTCTTTCGCGGCTTTGAACATTACGGACACCTGTTGCTTTAAATGCCTGATGTGCAGCCAATGGCAGCGTGCCCCCGGTGGCGATGAGTTGGTGACCGCGCAGTGGAAAGACGTCCTTTCGCAGTTGAGGTCTTTGGGCGTCGGCAATGTTTCATTTGCCGGAGGAGAGCCTTTTATGAGAAAAGACGTCTTTGAGTTACTGCAACATGGCCGGCAACTGGGTTTATCTGTGGGGATTATCAGCAATGGGTATCTGTTAGATAAAGAAAAGATCGACCGTGCTGTGGAGCTTGGCGCGTCGTCTTTTGCGTTGTCGGTCGATGCCGTCGGCCCGGAGTTTGACCGTATCCGCGGGGTAGCCGGCGCGTATAAAAAAGTAGAAAACGCTCTGGCGGTCCTGGCAGCGCTGCGCGCTGAGAAGAAAATAGACGCGCATCTTTATTTTACGCTTATGCGGCCGACCTTGCAGACATACGAAGAAGTTTTTTCTTTGAGCCGGCGATTTAATGTCCCTTTTGTCGTGAATTTACTGGACGATACTCCGTATTTTTTTGAAGGGATCAAAGGCAAGAGCAAAGAATTGTGGATCGGCCGCGAATCGGAATCCGCGTTGAAGGGGTTTCAGAGATTTTTGGCCTTGAAAAAAAGAGATTTTCCTTCTTTGGTCTATCACACGTATACGGAGATAGACTTCTTCGGGAAATATTTCTCGGACCCGGTCCAGCACCGTCAACCGTGCATAGTTTCTCAATTGCGTTTGGGGATCAATGCCGGCGGGGCGGTATTCGGCGGGTGCTGGTCGATGGGGTCTTTCGGGAATGTCCGCAACCAGCCGCTGAAAGAGATCCTTGCGTCGCCGGCATACAAAGAAGCCCACCGGAACATGTTTTACAAAAAATGCCCGGGCTGTTCCTGCGGGTACGCGACTTCGTTGCGCTATTTTCTTCCGTCGCGTTTCAGGGAAATAGCGTATAGGATGATTCCGGGGATGATACGGAAAATCTATGCGTAACTCGCTTGTTTTCATTATTTCTACCTATAATCGGCCGGCATTGCTTAAGAAGTTGTTACAGAGTATTTCTGAGCAGTCGATGTTGCCGGATGCAGTGGTCATTGTCGACGCGGGCAGTCAGCCTCAGCATTTTGACGCCTATCATAATTTGTATATCAATCATATTCGATCACCGTATCCGTCGCTGACGATGCAGAGGAATATCGGTTTACGGAATACGGATTCATCGTGTACTCTGGTGGGATTTCTGGATGACGACGTCATTTTATTGGAAAAGAGTGTTGAGAAGATGCTTCATTTTTGGGATAATGCTGGGGAAGATTCCGGAGGGTGTGGTTTTAATATCGTTAATGCCCAAGCGCCGCAAGCGATGAAGTTGAAGGAATTTTTTGGTATTGATGCTTCGTGCCGGGGCGTCGTTTTGCCGTCGGGGTTCAACAGCGCGATATATCCGGTTGATTCGACGATTAAAACGGAATGGCTGTGCGGTGGAGCAACCGTCTGGCGCAAAGAAGTCTTTGATGAGTTCCTGTTTGATGAGGCATATGCGGGTTATGGGGCGTGTGAAGACCTTGATTTTAGCTACCGCGTCGGAAAAAAGTATTCATTGTGGGTCTGCCATGAAGCGCAGGTCACCCATCTGCACGAACAGCATAAGTTCTCCGTCCTGCGCAGTTTGAAGAATGGCCGCGATGAAGTGCTCAACCGTGGGTATTTTCTGGGCAAGCACCCGGAGCTGGACAACACGCGGTATTATTGGGCGATATTCGGCAGATCTTTGACGAACGCGGTCAAAGGAATAACCGGCTTTCGCGCCGAAGATTGTTTGAGGGCGTTGGGCAATATTCTCGGTATAGGGCAACAAATCCTGCGGAGAGTGTTTAAAAAACTATGAAGGCCGTGGAAATGCATAGTAAAGATTCATTTGTCGATGCCATCGGTATTTCACTCCTGAGTTTCTTTTTTATAGCTTATTCGATATTTAGCGCGAATTTTGCCAAGATCCATATACGGGTCTCCGGTTTCAAGGCCCCGGTATTTATAGGGGAGTTATTGCTCGGGATCTGTATTCTGTTAATGGCAGTAAAAGCATCCATGAGAAAAGAACCCGCGCGCTGGTACCACTACGCGATCGGAGCCTATGTTGTGTTCGTCCTCGCGAAAGCACTCTATGGAAATACCGTCTGGGGAGCTTTAGCTTTTAGGAACGCGGCTCTCTTTTATTACCCGCTGTTTATCGTCATCGGATATTATTTTTATGAGGACATGCTTTGGGTCAAGCGTCCGTTTGCCGCGATAGCGCTGGGCGTGATAAGCCTCGCGTTCTTTTTGAAAACCCCGAATGACTATTTTTGTTATACGTATGTGGTCCTTGCGGCGATATTCTTTTCGCAAATAAATCGCCGTTGGGTCCGATTGTCAGGGTATTTTTTATGTATTGCTTTATTTCTGATCAATAATCCGATGAACGCGACGAAGGGGATGCTGGTCTCTTTATTTGTTACGTTTTTGTATCTGGGAAACCGCGGCTGGTATCTCGTGAAAAGCCGTTTGTCCGGTCAACAGATGAAAATATATGTCGTGTCGGCAGTAGCAGCTCTCGTGATCATCGCCCCGCATTTTTTTATTAAGGACGCCACAAAAAAACGGGCTGCCGTGTGGATGCGGCTGGATAAAGTCTTACAACAATACCGGCATTATGACAACGGGATCAAGGATATACAACGCCAGCAGGTTGCTCTTCCGCAGTATCCGGTCAAGCTTTTTACCGGGACCGGGGCAGAGATAAAATTAGCGCTGAATAGAAGCTCTCAAAAACAGAAACCTCCAGCAACAAGCCTTATTCAATCGCACGCTACGCCGTTGAACGGTCCGCTTGCGGGAAACGCTATCAGGAACGGCGACGCTTTAAAGCAAGAGCCGGTAGTCATAAACTCTTCAACCGCGGTATATGTCCAACCGCAATCGATACGGGGTCCGGTGGTCGAGCGGACGCGTTCAGGAGAAGAGGATTTTTATAATATTCTCTGGCGGATGTTTGTCTGGAAAGATATGCTTGGAGAGTTATTGAAAAGCGGAAATGTTTTTGGCATCGCTTTCGGCAAGCCGTTTCATTCGGTCAGCCTTGAGTATTCGAAGTATAAGGAAGGGACCGGCTGGGGGACCGGCGATTGGGTCGGGTGGTTAGAGCCGCACAATTCATATATTCATATTCTCTATCGTTCAGGCATTATCGGGTTCTTTCTCATCGGTGTTCTTTGGTATGGATTTGCCAAGATCGTCCGCATATTCTCGCGGGCAAGGAATATTAAGGGCATTTTGATCAGCAGTGTATTGCTGTATTGGTTCTGTTTGGCTAATTTTATCGTATTGTTCGAACTTCCTTATTTTGCCATTCCATTCTGGACCATGTGCGGTTTTACTTTGGCATACGCGGTACGCCAGAAAGCCGCTTCGGTATAACTCAGTTTAACCCCAGAGGTAAAATCCATGCGGCCTTCGATCTTGATGCTCGTGCATTTGCCCCCTCCGTATATCGGCCCGGCAGTGATCAACCGTATGACCTTGGAAAGTGAATTCTTAGGGCAGAGGTTTTCTTTTGAGCCGGTTTCCGTTAATACCTCAACAGATCTTCGTGAAATCGGCGGGACATCCGTGCCGAAAGTCTTCATGTTCTTTTCCATCGTCGGCCGTGTATTGCAGCGGCTCCTACAGAGAAAATACGCGCTGGTTTACATGTCGCTGACGCCGACCGGCATCGGATTTTATAAAGATTGTTTGCTCGTCTTATTGGTAAAGCTTTTTGGGGTCAAGCGGGTATATCATCTGCATGGCAAAGGCATTGCCCGTTATCAGGACGGGTTCCATCGGTTCCTGTATCGATGGTGTTTCCGTAAGAGCTCGGTGATTTTGATATCGGAAAAATTCTTTGAAGAGATCAGGACGTATGTCCCGAGAAAGGATGTTTCGATCCTTCCGAACAGTGTTGCCGTTACCCGTGACCAGGCATATGTGCAAAATCTCATACGGCAGAGGCGGCAGCATACGCGCCTGTCGCTGTTGTTTCTTTCGAACATGGTCCGCAGTAAAGGAGTTTTTGTTGCCTTGGAGGCCGCGCAGCGCTTGAAGCAAAAAGGGCACGCATTCTTTTTCTACTTTGCCGGCGACTGGTGCGATATAACTCCGCAAGAGTTTTCGGACACGGTTGAACGTTTATCGTTGCAAAAGGAGGTCATCCATAAAGGATTTTTGCCGTTTTCAGAGAAGGAGAAATTATGGGAAGAAGCTGACATTTTTGTTTTTCCTACGTATAATGATATTTTTGGTATCGTTAATCTGGAGGCGATGCATTACGCGTTGCCGGTCGTATCGACCTATGAGGGAGCAATCCCGGAGATCATCGATGACGGAGTGACCGGTTTTCTGGTCCCGCCGCGCGATCCGCGGGCATTGGCCGAAAAACTGGAAGTGCTGATGAACGACGCGGCGCTGCGTGAACGTTTGGGAGAGGCCGGACGCCGGAAAGTAGAGCAGCAGTATACGTTTAATATCTTCGAACAGAAATTATCAAAGATACTTCAGAATAACATAGCATGACAAAATTAAGTATTCTCATCCCGATACTGAATGAAGCCGCGACGATTGAGAAGATCGTTCAACGGGTGCAGACCGCGGCAGCGCAATATCAAAAAGAGATCATCCTGATCAATGACGGAAGCACAGACGCGACCGCGCAGATCATCAAAGAGAGGATCTTGCCGCGGTTTCATAATGTCGTGTATCTGGAACATCATTATAATAAAGGTAAGGGCGCGGCTCTGCGGACCGGCATACAAAAGGTGACCGGCGACGTCGTCATCATCCAGGACGCTGACCTGGAATATTATCCGGAAGATTATCCGGAATTGGTCGAACCTATCGTCAAGCAGTACGTTAAGGTCGTCTATGGATCGCGATACCTGTCTCCGGAACTTCCGCGGTCCGCGCATTTGATCTACCGCGTGGGCGGAGCCTCGCTGACTTTTCTATTTAATATTCTGTATAGGACAAGCATTACCGACTTGCCGACCTGTTACAAGGTTTTTGACAGTACGCTGCTGAAAAGTATTCCGTTAGAGTGCATCCGTTTCGAGTTCTGCGCGGAGATCAGCGCGAAAGTCGCCCGCTTAGGGTACGAGATATTGGAAGTGCCGATCAGGTACACCGCGCGTTCGGTCAAAGAGGGGAAAAAGATAAAATTTAAAGACGCGCTGGAACAGGCCTGGGTCATGTTGAAGTTCCGGCTGGCTCGCCAGCGGCAGCTGCAGGCCCGGATTCCGCGCGTTCCGGTCGGCGAGTACCGCTCGCGGCTGGGAATCGTCAAATATATTTTCTATAAACGTTTGGCCCTGGCTTTGCATATGACGCGTTTTGCCGACGGATACCGGATCCTCGATATCGGCACGGGTGACGGAAAACTGCTGAAGATGATCAAGCATAAAAAGATAAAACGGCTGAATGTCGAGATCGATAAAGACCTCTATATGCATCTGTATGGCTGTGACGTGGAGGATTCCGGCAAACACGAAGGCAAGAAGGACATTAATTTCTTCCTGTGCGACGTCAGCGCCATTCCGATGGAGAGCGGGTTCTTTAATGTCGTGTACGCGTTGGATGTGCTCGAGCATATTCCGGCCCTGGATGGCACGATCAATGAGATCAAGCGGGTGATGAAAGACGACGCGCAGTTCATCGTCTCGATTCCGACGGAAAACTTCATATACAAATTAGGAAGGTTTTTTCTTAAAGGTACGCCGCTGATGAAAAAAGGCCCGCATAGCAGTCCGCATTACTGGAATGGGAGACATCTGAAGCGGTATTTACAGCAGCATTTTGAGTTGGTCGAGGAGCGGATGATCATGAATCCGTTTCTTGATTTTTTCCGGATCGTCTCTTTTAAGAAACCGGTCCAGGATACCCATGCGCAGAGCGCGCAGACCCAGTATATCGAAAACGTGCGGTTTATGACCCGGATCGACCGGTATACCGAGTATGTCTATCAAACGATACAACCGTTTATACAGGGAAGCATTATGGACGTTGGTTGCGGCGTAGGGAATATGACCCGGCATTTCGCGTCCAGCCATCAGGTCTGCGGTATCGATATCACGCCGGCGTATATGGATGAGTTTAAAAAGAATTGTCCGGACGGGCAGTATTGCATCGGGGATATTTCTCAATCCCAGACGTTGATTCCTCTTGCCGGGAAAACCTTTAAGACCGTTCTCTGCGTGAATATGCTTGAACATGTCAAAGACCATGAGCAGGCTTTGCGGAATATGGCACGGTTTTTAGCAAAGGATGGCAGATTGGTGTTGGTTGTTCCCGCGCATCAATGGTTGTACGGGTCGCTTGATCGGCAGGACCTGCATTTTCGGCGGTATCAGCAGGCATCTGCGGCCGTCTTAATAGAGAAAGCCGGATTGCGCCTGGAGAAATCTTTTTACGTGAATTCTTTGGGAATCCTGTGGTGGGGGTGGAGTTCTCATGTGCTCAGGAAACGAGTCCACACCGAAAAAGAGAGCGCAATAGTCAATAAAGCAGTTCCCGTGATTAAGTGTATCGATGCGTTGACGTCTCACTCGTTCGGATTGTCTTTGGTCCTTGTCGCCCGTCAGGATACATAACTGTACATGGAGAAATATCGCGCGATATTCTTTTCTTTATCTTCTTCCCGGCAACTTTTTATTGTGCTCCATATTCTTTTACTGATCGGCATTCCGTATACCGTCCCGTTATATCTTTTTTCGCTGATCAGCTATGGGATCGGCCGGGCTTGCGGGTTGCGCGGGGCTTCCGCAGTTTGCGGGGGAATGACGTTGTGGCTGGGGATTTTTGTCCCGTTGGCGCATAGCCTTGCTTCTTTGCATTTGTATAGCCGGACAATGCAGATCGCGATACTGGGGATCTCCGCGCTGTTTGCGTGGCGCGGATTAAGAATAAAAGATCGTGTTGAGCGTGAACCGGAAGAAAATCCCCGGATGCCGGCATGGCTGAAGGCCGCGGTATTGATCTCGTTGAGTATCGTCATGCTCGCGGTAGTGTTGTACTGCCGGATATTCTGGGTGTCTTCATACGATAATGCTCCGAACCCGACGTTCATTCAAAACGCATTCTATTTACTGCGGACCGGATCATTCCATTTCTTAACGCCGGCTGAAGACGTGTATGACACCATGGGATTTTGGTACCCGCCGTTGTTAAGTTACGTTATATCGTTAGGCGGTATGCCCTTTCATGCGCGTGTCGCGGACATGCTGCGTTTTGTCTCGCTCCTGGGGCCGTATTTGATCTTTATTCCGTTCCTGGCATGGCTGGAACAGTTCCAGAGACGATCGGCAGTACAGCTTATTGCCGCATGGAGCCTGATAGCTTTGTTGTGCACGTATAGCTGGTTCCGGATCACGACCGATGTGAGCACGGATACTCCGGCTTTTTTGGCAATAGTCGGTTTGTATCTTTGGCTGGATGTTTTTCTTAAAAAGCCGTGTCCGCGTGTTTTCTTGGGAGTGTGCGCGACACTGGCCGGCGTTTGTTGGATGCGGCAGTATGCTGCTCCGATAATGCTGATCTTTTCGTGCGTGCTGTTGACGTTTCCCCGGGTCCGCGAGGCGTTAGGCGCGCTGTGGGTTACATTCCGGGTTACGATGATGTTGATCGTTTGCGGTATGATCTTTGCCGCTTCTTTATGGTACGCGCAGGTCTTTATTCGATCCGGCGACCCTTTTTATCCATACAGCTCAACGATCGCCGGCGTATTGAAAAAATCCGGGATACAGCCTTTGCGGGAACACCCGATGACTGCGGGCGATCCGTCCATAGTACTCTCACCGGTAACCGAAAAAACGCACAATGGAAAATCTTCGCGGGTAGATTGGCTGAGTCCGAATAAAGGTCTGTTATATAACTTCTTTTCAATTGATACTCATGCGGCATCACGGTGGTGGACAAAAGCTTTGCGCGGGTTCGTTTTTAGTTATACGATCCCTTCGAGCATTTCCTTGTTGTTTATCGGCGGCATCATTTGTTTGTTTGCCCGGAAGAAAGAAGAGGGCATCACGGACAATCTGAACCTGGTCTCGAATGCCCTGCTGCTCAGCGGCGTTATTTTTGTCGCGGCGGCAGGATTTTATTATAAGATGCTGTATTGGTTCATGCCGGCAATGCTGGTATTGGGTTACCGCGGGTTGCTTGCTTTTTTCCCTCAGCGAAGAATGTCGAAAACCCTGGGCGTGTTGTTGTTCGTTCAAGCCGGGATATTTATCGGCTTGTTCTTTTATAAGAATGTCGGTTTGAGCTCTCAGCCGTGGGTTATGATCAAAGTCCTGGCAAAGAAAGATATGAAAGCGTATGATGATTTTCGCGCGTATTCGATGTACCAGTCGGCCTTGCGCGCGCGCCGGCGGTTGCAGCAATCGACAGGATCTCTTATGCATTTCCATCCTGAACCCGGGGAGCAGGTTTCTTTATTTTTAGACCGCAGTTACTACTGGCAAGAAGAACATTACCATAATTGGCGGGAATACCGGGACCTGTACGAAGCCAAAGACAGGGAACATCTTTTACGATTGCTCCGGGAAAGAAACCTTACGGCATTCGTGATGACCGGCTTGGGATTTTATACTGCGTCCGAAGCTCAGCCGCATTTGTTGCCGAAATTATTAGCGGCGCATGATCCCGCGTTCGAATACGATGAACCGTTTGCGTTCTTGAAAGAGTAGGAATGCATTTGTTTTTAGTCCTCTCCGCAGAAACCCCCGCGGCGCTTGTCCTGAGCGAGAGCGAAGGGTTAGCCCGGGGATGAATGCGGAGTAAGAAATTGTTTCTGCTTCGGGAGGGAGCCTCGGCCCTGCCAGCGAAGCAGGCGTGGCCGAGGGGGCTCCACTAAATGAATTAGTGCCCAATAAAAAATTCTGTGATCATCTGTGCGTTTTGTATTTATCTGTGATAATCTGTGAAAAAGAATGTGCGGAATTAATGGAATAATCGGGTTGCCTGACGCGCGCGGCAAAGTTGCCGGGATGAACCGCTGTATTCAGCACCGCGGCCCGGACGCGGACGGCGTCTGGGCTGATCAACAGGTGGCATTGGGTCATCAACGGCTTTCGATCATCGATCTTTCCGCGTCGGCAAACCAGCCGATGGTCAAAGACCATCTGGCCATTGTCTATAACGGCGAAGTATATAATTTCCCGCAGTTGAAGCAGTCATTGGAAAAGGACGGCGTGGTTTTTAAGACCCACTCGGATACCGAGGTCGTTCTGGAATTGTTCCGTAAATACCGCCAGGATTCTTTTTCCCGGCTTACCGGGATGTTCGCGTTCGCGGTGTATGATACCGCGGCAAAGGAAATATTCTTGGTAAGAGATTATTGCGGCATTAAACCTTTGTATTATACGGTTCCGGGCGGAAGTACGCTGGCTTTTTCTTCCGAGATCAAAGCGCTTGTTTCCCTGCCGGAAGCCGGTAAAGAACTGAATCCGGACGCGCTCGTTTCCAGTATCAACTATCTTTGGATCTATGGGAACCAGTCGATTTTTAAGGATATTCGCAAAGTCCCGCCGGCATCGTACGTGCATATTAAGATCCGCGCTTCTTTGGAAATAACCACGAAGACGTATTGGCAGGTACCCTCGTGTCAGCAATCCTGTACGGAAGAAGAAGCAGTCCGGCGTTTGCGGGAATTATTAGAGCAGAGCGTACGCCGGCATTTGATCGCGGATGTGCCGGTAGGAAGTTTCTTAAGCGGCGGGTTGGATTCTTCGCTTATCTGCGCGTTGGCAAAACAGCACAACAAAGACCTTTCGACATTTACGATTTCGTTAGGCAGGAAGGAAAAGCGCGTCGAGCAGATGGGAGACGATAACTACTACGCGCGAAAAGTCGCGTCTTTGCTTGGCGTACGGCATACGGATATTCCGGTGGACCCGCAGGCCGTGGAGTATTTGCGGAAGATCGTTTCAGTCTTGGACGAGCCGATCGGTGACCCGGCTGCCATTAACACCTATCTTATCTGCCAATTAGCCCGCTCGCGCGGGATCAAAGTATTGTTGTCAGGCATGGGCGCGGATGAATTGTTCGGCGGATACCGCCGGCATTACGCGACACTTTTGAGCCGGCAGTATACCCGCATGCCGGTATTCGCGCAGTCGCTGTTTTGTTCAGCCGCGCGGTTATTACCCGTTAGGATCGGCAGTTATGGGATCCGTCCGGCGCGTTGGGCGAAACGGTTCTGTTCTTTCCTGGGTATGTCCGAAGAACAGGCATATTTGCGCAGTTATTCGTATTACGGCCGGCCGCAGCTTTCAGCGTTGTTTAAAAATCAATTTAATGATAGCATAGATAAACTGTACCGGGCGCACCGTGAACAGTATTACCGCTATAGCGAGTACGACGCAGTCAACCGGATGTGCGGAACGGATATCGCCTTTTTCATGGAAGGCTTGAACCTGACTTATACAGACCGCGCGTCTATGGCGCATGCCGTGGAAGTGCGCGTCCCGTATATCGATAAAGAGGTCATCGAGTACGCGATGCTACTGCCGCAAGCCTTTAAGATACGCGGCAGGACGTCTAAATATATTTTAAAGAAAGCGGCACGCGCGTACCTGCCGCAAGAGATCGTGTACCGGCCGAAAGCATCGTTTGGGATGCCTTTGAGAGCCTGGATCTCGACTTCGTTGCGGGAACTCATCGATGATGCTCTTTCCGAGAGCACGCTCAGGAAAAGAGGGTTATTCGACCCGGC
>Ga0172370_10000373_pt1 | contig 70728 bp, 49 predicted proteins | sample LakKiv5m_FD_114538 | JGI IMG/M metagenome (GOLD analysis project Ga0172370, IMG submission 114538) | Freshwater microbial communities from Kabuno Bay, South-Kivu, Congo - kab_022012_11.5m | ecosystem: Environmental > Aquatic > Freshwater > Lake | place: Democratic Republic of the Congo... | reverse complement strand
CCGGGAAGCGCTACAAGGCCTGGCACTCGTCCATCGGGCCGGGCTTCCGCGTCTGCCACACCCCCGACTGCCTGCAGGTCTACGATCTGGACCAGACCCTGGTCGACGACGGCTGCACGGCCGCGCGCACCCTGCCCATCCGGTGCTCGCCCATCCAGGAAGACGGGACGTGGGAGCCCCTGGTGGACACCTTCGAGCCGTGCGAGGGGGAGATCTGACGAGGCCGTCGGCGGGCCAGGCGATCACGTACGCTCGAAGTGCGGCAGCTCGTCCGGCAGCTCGATCGACACCTCGATCAGCCCGGCGATCGCGCCGTCGACGTACCAGGGCGCCTGGTGAATGAGCTTCTTCTGGCCACGCTTCAGGATGGTGTAGGTGTTCGAGCGGCCGGTCGCGAGCAGGTCGCGGAGGATCTCGCGCGAGCGCTCGTTGTGGCAGGCGAACAGGCTCTGGCCCACCAGGTCGCGGCCGCCGTACGTGGCGAAGGTCTCGGCCGCGCGGTCGTTCAGGTACAGGATGGTGCCCGCGGCGTCGGTCACGGTCAGGGCGCCGGGGAAGCCGCTCACCCACGCGGGCAGATCGGCGGGGACGTCGGATGGTCTCATGGGATCGGTCCTTTCGTGGGCTCAGGGCACGGTGATGCTGCCCTCGGTCTTCAGGTTCTTGGAGGGCGCGTACAGGTAGCCCGTGCGGGTCAGGTTCGTGACGCGGAAGGTGAAGCGCTGGCCCGGGGCCGCCTTGCGGGCGGGGGACGTCAGGGTCGCGAGGCCGTTGGGGCCGGTGGTGGCCGTGGCGTTGGCCTTCAGGAGCACGCCGTCGAGGCGCCACTCACCGACCACCTTGGCGTTGGCCAGGGATGGGTCGACCTTGACGCGGGCGGTGGCGTAGCGGTGACCGGCCGCGGCGCCGAGGAGCAGGGCCACCTTGGTGGCCCTGAGGGCCGGCAGCGTGGTGAAGGCCGCGCGCGGGGTCTCGGCACGGCCGCCGGTCGGGGCGGTGACCTGCGCGCGCCACTGGTAGGCGGTGCCACCCTCGAGGCCGCTCCAGGCCACGCTGACGACCTGGCCGGCGGGCACGCCCGACCGCGTCGCCACGGGCTTCCAGCCCGGCCCCAGGGGTACGTCCAACGAGAAGGCGTTGGCCGGATCGACGCGGTTCTGCTTCAGCCAGGGCGAGAAGGTCTCGACGTGCACGGCGTCGTCGGCGGGCACGAAGTGGAACAGGCGCAGCCAGCCGTCACCGCCGTGGGGATCGTACTGCATGTCGAACAGCACCTGGTGCACGGTGCGCTCGCCGACCCTGTCGCGGCGGTACGCGGTGCCGTAGATGTGCCCGCACAGCACGAGCCGCACGTTCGGGCTGGGGACGATCAACTGGTCCCACAGGATCTGCGTATTGGAGCACAGGCCCACGGCGCGGTTGCCGGCCGTGTCGAGGTAGCCGTGGGTCGAGACCACCGCCACGCGATCGGGGTGCTGGGCCAGCACCTCGGCGCCCCAGGCGATGGCCTCGGCCGAGGGGCACCACTCCAGGTGCAGGAAGACGAGATCGACGCCGCCCGCCGTGATCAGCTGGTAGCTGGAATCGTTGGTGTCACCGCGGTGGCCGCCGTACCAGGGCTCGTCCTCGTAGCGCGTGGTCGGGAAGGTCTGGTTGAACGCGGCGGTGGGCGTGTCGTGGTTGCCGGGCGCGATCCCGTAGGGCAGCACGCCGTCGAGCAGGCTCATGGCCGCATCGGCGGCCAGCCACTGCTCGGGGAGGGTCGCCACGTCGACCACGTCGCCCACGTGGGTCACGAAGGCGATGGGCAGATCGGCGTTCGCGGCCAGCCAGCCGGTCTGCGCGGCGAAGATCGCCGGGTAGCCCACGGAGTAGAACTGGGTGTCGGGCAGCATGGCGACCACGAACTCGCCCTCGGGCGGGCGCACGCGGCCAAGGAACGTGACGTCGAGCGGGCTGCCCTGGGACTCGCCGACCTTGACCGCCAGCGTGACCGTGCCGGCCTGGCCGGTCGCCGCGGGGGCGGGCGCGAGCGCCTGGATGGTGGGCGGTGGCGGAGAGCACTCGAAGGCCAGCGCGAAGCTGAGGTCGGGGCTCGACACCGAGACCTGGTGCACCTCGACGGCGAGCAGGTTCTGCCCTTGGACCAGCCGCTCCGGGTCGACCTCGAAGGGGTACCACGTCGCCTCGCCGGTGCCGACGACGTTGGACGCCGCGGTGGTGGCCCAGGCGGCTTCCGTGGCCAGGTTCGAGCGGGCGACCTCGACGCCGTTCAGGTACGCGGCCGCGCCGTCGTCGCGCTTCAGGCGCAGCGTACAACTGGCGAAGCGCGCCGGGTCGGCCACCTGGAACGAGGTCCGGAAGTAGGTGGTGACGTACCGGTCGGTGGAGGACGGGCCCCAGCCCAGCAGGGTGGCCTCGTCGCCGTCGCCGTAGCCGAGCTCGGCGGGCCCCGCGGACCAGGCGATGTCGTCGTAGGCGGGCTCGCGCCACGCGGCTCCCAGGTCGAGGCCCGAAGCGTCGTAGCGCCACGAGGCCCCCTCGGGCACCAGCACCTCGGCGCGGAGCGGCGCGGCGAGGGCGAGCAACAGCCCGACGAGAGCCGCGGCGCGGGCCGTCATGGGCAGGCCAGGTTGGCGGTCCCCGGCGTGCCCTTCTTGCCGGACGAGCCGTAGGACGCGGTGGCGGCGCACCAGGAGGCCGCGTTGTCGTTGGCGGTGGCGTCCTGCTTCGTCGCCGAGAGCTGGAAGGCGACCCCCTCGGTCACCCAGTCGACGGTGTAGGCGATGGCGTCGATCACGGTGCCGCCGCAGGTGAGGGACAGCGCCTCGCCTTCGTTCGACAGGCTGAAGCCGCCGTACACGTACGGGTCGACCAGGCCGAAGTTTACCGTCGGGTTGTTCGAGAGCGCCAACACCAGGATGCCGCCCGCCGGGACGATCACGGGCTCGACGAACTGGAACTGCTCGGGCGTCTTGTCGGCCAGCCAGCAGCCCTTCAGGTCGAGCGCCTTGCCCGAGACGTTGACCAGCTCGAACCACTCGCCCTTGTCACCGCCGCCGGCCTGCGACTTGGCCATCAGCTCGGAGATGACCAGCTGCCCCGCCGTATCGGGGGTCGTGGCTGCGATGAGAGGCGGGCACGTGCCGTTGGCGGAGCCCGGCGTGCCCTTCTTCCCCGCCGTCCCGTAGGGGACGGTGGCCTCGCACCAGTTGGCCAGGTCGTCGTTGGCGCTGGCGTCGAGCTTCTGCTTCGACACCTGGATGGCCACGCCTTCGTGGACCATGTTGGCCGTCCACGTCACGACGTCGATGAGCACCCCGCCGCACGTCAGCGACAGGGGCTCGCCCTCGTTCGACAGGCTGAAGCCGGAGTACACGTACGGAGCGACCAGGCCGTAGTTGGCCACCGGATCGCCCGAGACGGCCAGCACGACGTACCCGCCCGCCGGCACCACCAGCGACGACGTGATGGGCACGCCGGGGGGATCGGCGTCGGCCAGCGTGCAGCCGGCCAGGTCGAGGGGCATGGCCGAGGGGTTGTGGATCTCGAACCACTCGCCGGTATCGGCGCCCGAGCCGGCCGCGGCCTTGGGCATCACCTCGGAGATGAGCACGTCGCCCGCGGTCGAGGGCACGTCGCCCTTGCACGCGCCGTTCTCACACCCCTGGGCGCAGGGGACGTCGGTGTAGGTCCCGTAGGTGCACACACCGTCGGCGCACGTGCCCGGGGCCGTCCAGACGCGCAGGCTGACCCCGTCGTTGCAAGCGGCCGGCGTCGGCGTGTCGCAGGTCTTGTCGTAGCACAGGTCGGGCCCGGAATTGGGAGCCCCGGGCGAGGGCTGCTGCGGCGTGAAGTCGACGGCGTTGGCGTTGGTGTCGGCGCCGTCGGGGTAGCGCCCCAGGCTGGCGCCTTGGACGTCGAGGGCCGGCGCTCCCTCGCCCGCGGGGAAGTCGGTGGCGTCGAACTCGCCGTACGCCAGCGCGTCGATCACCAGCGCTCCGAAGCGAAGCTGAACGCTGTCGGGGCCGTTGGAGAGCTCGACCTCGGGATCCAGTTGGTCGGCCAGCGCCTTCCAGGGGTCGGGCGCCGTGTCCTGCGCCACCAGGAAGAACCCGTCGGCGCCGATGGAGCCCGTGAGGACGACCGCGGGCTGATCCTGGCCGCTGCCGCCGGCCACGCCCACGAGCACGAAGCCGTCGAGCACCGTCCCGGCAGGCCCCGAGAGCTCGACGAACGAGTCGGCGTCGGCGCCCTCGCCGTCATAGTACACCTCGTTCAGGCGCACGCCGGCGGGCACGGGCTGGTCGCTGCACGCCCCATCGACGCAGGTCCGATCGTCGCCGCACGCGACCGGCGTGCCCCACAGGAGGCAGCCGTCGCCGTTGACGTCGCCGCAGGTGGCGACGCTGTTGGCGAAGCAGGTGGTGTCGTCGACCGCGTCGCACTCCGGCTGGCACTGGTCCAGGCAGGCGCCGCCCGAGCAGGTCTGCCCGCCGCCGCACGGCACGGGCGTACCCCACTCGAAGCAGCCATCGCCGTTGGCGTCCCCGCACGTGGCGGTCGCGTTGCCGTCGCACTTCGTCGCGCCGTCGAACGTACACTCGCTGCTGCACACGTCGACGCACACGCCCCCGGAGCACGTCAGGGCGGCGCCGCAGGGCGTGGCGTCGCCCCACTCGAGGCAGCCGTCGTCGTTGCGGTCGGCGCAGGTGAGCACGCTCTCGCCCTCGCACTTCGTGGCGGCGGCGACGGTACACTCGCTGGAGCACGTGGCGGCGCACGTACCGTTGGAGCACACCAGGCCGGTCTCGCACGTCGACGCCTCGCCCCACGCGAAGCACCCGTCGCCGTCGGGGTCGACGCAGGTAACGACCGTGGCGGGGTCCTGGCACTTGGTCACGCCCTTGACGGTGCAGACCGGGTCGATGCACACCACGCTCGCGTCGTGGTCCGTATCGGCGGGCTCCACCTCGTCGGGGGCGATCGCGTCGGCGTCGGGCGCGACGAGGTCGGAGAAGGTGTCGGTGTCGGAGGCATCGTCGCCGGAGGCGCCGCCTCCGCACGCCGGAAGCACCAGGGCCGGGAGCAGCAGGAACGCGATCACGTGGCGGCGCATGGTGGATACCCGATGACTCGTCTGGAGCAGACGGTAGCCGCAAGCGGCGCGGGATTCAACCGGGGAAAGGCAGGGGGGGGCGCTCCGCCGGCGTGGCTCACTTCGCCGCGGCGGCGCGCGCCGTCAACAGGGCCTTGACCGCGTCGACGGCGGCGTCGTGCTTGGCCAGCGTGCAGGGGGCCTTGGGCTCGTCCTCGCAGAAGGGACGCACCAGCGCGTCGAGGCGTTCGGCCTCGGCCACCCAGTCTTCGGAGGCGAAGACGGCCAGCACGTCGTCGGCCGCCGCGTCGAAGTCGGCCGCGCAGGAGGGGAGCGCCAGGCAACGCGCGGGCAGCAGGCTGGTGCCGCCCGGCAGGTCGAGCGTGTCGGCGAAGGCGCGATCGAGGCCCCAGGGGAGCAGCGAGAAGCGCCCGTTCTTGTTGCTGTGCAGGAAGTAGTTGTTGGCCGCCCACGCGTAGCCGTCCTCGTGCCCCAGCGCGCTCTCGACGGCCAGGAAGTGCAGCGCCTGGTCGCGATCGAGCACCGGATCGAGGCCCTCGTACCAGGTGACGTCGTCGGCTCCCACCAGCGCCAGGAACGCGAGCAGGTCGGCCGTGTCGGCGTCGTCGCCCTCGTCGATGTCGAACTCGCCCGCCTTGGACGTGTAGAGGTCGACGCTGCCCTCGTACAGGTGCTCCGTGCTGCCGAACATCCCGTCGAGCGTCACGTCGTCCCAGGCCTGCAAGGCGACGTACAGGCCGCGCACAACGCCGTTGACGCGCACCTGCGTGTAGCCCACGTCCAGCGAGGGCAACCCCGCGGCCGTGAACACGCGGTAGCCGAGCGCCTCGTGGATCGCGCTCGCGTCGTCGACCAGGTTGTTCAAGGTCAGGTTCTTCAGCCCCAGGAAGCGCGCGGCCTTGTCCTGCTTGTTGAAGCCGATCTTGAACGAGGGCTTCTGGTCGATGTCGGTGAACGACAGGCCGCCCTTCAGGCGCACTTGCACGGTCACCTCGTCGTACTCCTGATCGGCGGTCGTCAGGCGGAACGCGGCGTTCGCCCACTCGTCGGGAGCGGTCTTCAACGCCGCGAGGGCGGCCGCGTCGAGGGTCAGGTCGATGGTCGACACGCGCGTCGTGTCGAAGAGCGGCGCCGCCAGGTCGACGGGCACCGAGTTCGGGAGCCCCTGGGTGGGCTGGGTCTCGGCCCAGGCGCCGGTGCCGTCGGGCACGCGGCCCCAGGTGCGCCCTTCGACCGGACTGCCGATGGGTTGCTCGAGCACTACCGCGCCCGCCGCGTCGAGCAGGTAGACCGTGTCGCCGCCCTTCAACCCGAACACGAAGCCCAGGCCATCGCCATCGTCCTTCTCGGACTTGATGACCAGGAAGGCGCCGGCCTCCAGCGTCGTACCCGCCGCCAGCACCCACGAGCGCGTCGCGTCGGTGGGCTCGTCGGTCAGCGCCCAGCCCGACAGGTCGACGGCCGCGTCGGTCACGTTCACGAGCTCGACCCAGTCGCGGCCGTGTACGTCGATCTCGTTGAAGGCCACGGGCGCACCGGCGGGCTCGCTCCCGCCACCGCCGCACCCCGCCACCACCAGCAGCACCGCAAGGAGCCCATAGCGCATTGCGCTGGCGGGCTCCGTCCGGGGGTCTGGGGGCCCTCCCCCAGGCAAGCAACCCGGGAGCCTGTCGGTCGTGTCTTCAACGGGCAGCTCCGATAGTCCGTATTCGCCGCGCGCGGCTCCAGCGCCTTCCCGGCCCACTACGCTACAGGCTCCTGGCCATCGCTTCATGCTCGGTCTCCCGTTCGTCACGCGCGCAGGACGCGGCCCTGGCCCTCGGGGTGCGTCAGGTACCGCTCCACTCCGTAGCCGTACTTCGAGAAGCCGCGCTGCCAGAGCTCGGCGCGCTTCGTGATCTCGATAGCCCACCAAGGTACGAGCGTCTCGGTCTTCACCTCGAGGAGCACCATCGAGTCGTGGGCCATCGTCGTCACCGCGTCGTCATAGTAGCCGAGCTCGTCCTCGGGCGCGACCAGATCCGTGGAGCCGAACGCCGGCCGACACCGCAACCGCGTGTCGAACGTCACGCGGCCGTAGTTGTCGAGCTCGCTCACCCAGGCCTGGCGGAAGTAGCGCACGTGCATGACGGGCTGGACCGGGAACAGCCCCACCACGTCCTCGAACGTGCGCGGCCCCTCGATCGAGACGGGGGGCCCGTCGCCCGCCGGCTGGGGCTCGAGCAGGCCCGGCCAGAGCTTGGCCGCGACGCGGTGGCGGTTCTTCCACACGATCTCGGCGTACTTGTTCTTCACCTCGAGCCACAGCCCGCCCGAGGGGTCGTCGCCGTAGTAGCGCATGCGGGGCTTGAAGCGGCGCAGGCGGCGACGCTTGACCTCGTTGTAGAAGAACAGATCGGGCGTGTCGAGGTACAGGTTGTTCACCGTGTACCCGCCGATCGCGAGGTCGGTGTGCGAATCGGGCGCCATGAAGCCCCGGATGAACTCGCGGACCGTCTCGGCCTGCTCGGGCGTGATGAGGTACTTGCGCTCGTAGCGCCGGATCTTGTTGAGGTCGACGCTCATGGCACCGACGCGCCCGGGAGGATCGCGGCCGGGTCGACGACGCCCACCGTCAGGAGGAGCTCGTTCAGCGCCTCGGCCAGCTCGAAGCGCTTCTCGCACACGATCTCGCGCGCGTCGTGGACGGCGATCCGCAGTTCGAGCACCTCGTCGGGAGGCAGCGTGCCGTGCGTCGTGGCCCCGTCGATGATGGCCTGCGCGTGGGTCACCTGGACCTCGGCGTCGGCGGTCGCGAGCTGCCAGGCCAGCAACGCGTCGCGCCAGGCCGCGTAGCGGTCGCCGAGCTCGATCTCGAGGCGCTCGGCCAGCGCCGCCGAGCGGGCCTCCTTTCGCGCGACCTCGAGCTCCGTGGAGCGCACGGCGCCCGTGTTCCAGTCGAACAGGGGCAGCTCGACCCCGAACGACAGCTCGACCCAGTCGGGGTCGCGGTCGTCGACGTGGTAGTCGAGCTGCACGAAGGTGGGCCAGGGCAGGCGCTTGAAGCGCTCGGCGGTGTACTGGGCGCTGGCGAGCTCCTTGCGTTGCTGCACGAGCTCACCCTCGGGCCGGTTCCGGAGTGTGACCCGCAGGAGGTCGTCCTGCGAGAGCAGCGCCTCAGGGAGCGCCTCGGCCACGAGCACCGGGGTCGCGTCGAGGGGCAGGCCCGTGCGTCGGAGCAGATCGCGCCGGGTCTCGTTGCGCTTCTGTACCAGGCGCGAGAGGTCGCTGCGCGCCTCGCCGTGCCGCATGCGCGCCTTGGTGAAGTAGACGATGGAGCGCTGTCCCAGGTTCTTCATGCGCTCGACCAGCGAGAGGCGCTCGTCCTCCAGGGTCAGGCGCTCGGTCCGGATGCGGACCAACTGCTCGATGAGGACCAGCTCGGCGTACGTGTGACGCACCCGCGCGGCGGCCTCGAGACGCGCGGTGGCGGCTTCGACGCGGGCCTTGGTGACGTCGAGGTCGGCCTCGGCCTCGTCTTCGCGGAGCTCACCCAGGCGGGGCGGGCGCCAGCGCAGCCCCAGCGAGAGCTTGTCGAAGCGGTCGCGAAGGTACTCGCTGGAGACGTCCTGCACGCGCAACGACGGGTTCTTGAAGGCACCTGCCGATTCGCGGCGCCCCTCGGCGATGGCCACGTCGGCCTCGAGCGACTCGAGCTGGCGGCTGTTGGCGAGGGCGCTCTCGACAGCCTGGCGCTCGAGGATGCGCGTGCCCTCCCCTTCGTCGACCGCGGGCAGCAGGCTGCGCCACGACACCGGGGTCGCCGCACGTAGCGTCGTACCCTCGAAGGCCAGCAGTGTCGCCAGCACGATCGCGGCTCCACGGACCGCGCCGGTTCTCATCTCGGGAGCTCCACGTCGAGGACGTGCCCCGTCGCGTCCGGACCCTCGTCGAACACGATGGTGGCGCGGCCGTCGCGGACGGCCAGGCCCTCGGGCTTCTGGCCGGGGAAGCGCTGGAGGATCGTCGCCTCGAGGCCCGCGCCCGCCGGAGAGAGCAGCACCAGCTTGCCCTCCTGCTCGGCGTCGGGCGCCTCGGGGATGGTCGACAGCGCGAACAGCCGTCCCCGCTCGTCGTAGGCCAGGTCCGAGAACGCCGCGCGTCGCCCGTGCAGCACGCCCAGGTCGACCGTCCCGAACGGCGCCAGTTGGCCCGGAGCGAGCGCTCGCGTCTCGAAGGCGTGCTCGACGTCGGCCAGCCTCCAGAGCCACGCCCCGTTGGAGGCGACCGGCTGCTTGACTCCCAGGACCAGGGCTCCGTCGCGCCAGGCGGCGGCCTCGAGGTTCAGCGTGCGGGTGGCCTCGGGCTGGTCGGGGTCGAGGCCCAGGGCGCGCGCCTGGTCGGCCGGCAACGCCGCCAGCAACGGCCAGAGCTCGAGCCGCGACGCGAGCACCACGCGCCCGCCGTCGACGGTCACCTTCAGGAGCGCCTGCCGATCCGCCGGGCGCTTGCCCTTGCTGTTCACCGACTGCGAGGTTACGAGGTAGTACACGCCCAGAGCGCCCGGGGTGACGGCCTCGAGGTCGTTGATCGACTCCAGGCCCTCGATGAGGACGGGCTCGGAGCCCACCCTCCCCTGGGCCGACATCGTGAAGACCCAGGGACGATGGGACTTCGTACCGCCGCGCCGACCCGTATCGTCGCTGACGACGAGCAAGCCCGCGGTGTCGGCCAGCCAGGCCACGCCCGAGGGCTCGAAGCGCGTCCGCCGCGCCAGGGCGTCGGGGACGTCGATGGCACGCTGGACGGCCCCGGGCTTCGGCTCGGCCGCGAGCTCGCCGGCCTGGACGTCGGCGACCGGCGCGATCCAGCTCTTCTCGTCGCCGAAGTGGACGCGTACGGACTCGCCCGGACGCAGCTCGTTCGGCTGGGTCAGCTCGACCCGCAGGCGCTGGGCCCACGCGATCTGGCCGCGGAACATGAGGCGTTCGGGGATGGGCAGGTAGCCGGGGTAGACGAACGAGATGGCGCCGGCCACCGCGGGCCCGTCGGGCCGCTTCGAGTAGACCATGACGTGCTGGTCCACGTGGGCCTCGGCGTCGTAGGTCTCGGGCAGGTATACGTCGACGTAGCGCGCGACGGTCTCCTGGACCGTGATGACGGGCAGGAAGGCCTTGACGGTGTCGCCGGGGCGACCCAGGACCTCGACGACGAACCCGTCGGCGGGGGCCACCACCTCGCGCAGCTTGCGCCGCTCGGCCAGGGTCACGAGCTCGCGCCGGATCTCCTCGACGCGCTCGAAGCGATCGGCGGCCAGCGACGTGGTCAGCACCTCCGGGTCGGGCGGCGGCTCGGCCGCGGACACGCCCGCCGAGGTCTTCATCTCGTCTTGCAGAGAGCGCGCGTACTCGAGCAGGCCGCGCCGCCGGATGACCAGGTCGGCCAGCTCGCGCGAATGGCCGAGGCCCGCGGATTCGGCGGCTTCGAGGCGCTGGATCTCCTTCTCGACGCCCGCGAGCTCGCCCAGGCGGCTGCGCCACTCGGCCCGGCGCTCGGCGATGCCGGCGCGGCGCTCGGCCGTCTGCACCTCGAGCCGCCCCAGGTCGACACGCACGCGCTCGCGGTCGGCCGCGATCAGGATGTTCAGGGACTCGAGCTCCTCGTTGAGCCGCGTCTCGTCGGCGTCGAGATCGTCGTCGCCCAGGCGTGCCAGCACCTGCCCCGCGGTCACCCCGGCGCCGATGTCGGAGAGCACGTCGCGCACGACGCCGTCTTCGCGGGCGCCGACCCGGTGCACGTGGGTCTCGACGATGCCGATGAGGTCGACCTCGACGTGCCAGTAGTAGTAGAGCGCGCCGGCCGTCAGGGCGATGAGGACCCAGAAGAGCCCGAAGGCGTGGGATCGCTTCAGCATGGCCTCCCCTCCGCCCTACAGCTCGACGGTCGTGTTCTGGTTCATGTACGTGAGCCCGCGCACCCCCTCGACGCCTCGCAGCGCCTCGACCAGCTTGCGCGGTCCCTCGTCGTCGGCGAAGGCCACCTGGTAGGCGTACTCGACGGCCTCGCCCTGGGAGACGTTGCGCATCGTGACCAACGCGAAGGCGCGGGGGCCCTCGCGGAACAGCCGCGCCAGGCGGTCGGAGGTGGCGGGCGCGGCGGGGGCCTGGAAGCGCACGAGCCCGTCGAAGCGGTTGCGCTCTCCGAACGTGGAGCGGGACAGCACCACCGCGACGCCCGAGAAGAACAGGCAGCCGAACACCGCCGCGAAGTAGCTCTGCACGCCCGACGCCACGCCCACGCCCATGGCCGCGAACACGAAGATCAGGTCGCGGGGATCGCGGATGTTGGTGCGGAAGCGGACGACGGCCAGGGAGCCGACGATGCCGATGCCGCGCGCCACGTTGTCGCCGATGGCGATCATGAGCAGGCACGCGATGATGGAGCCGAGCACCATGCTCTGGACCATGCCGCGGGACCACGACATGCCCTGGAAGGTGCGCTGGTAGGCCACGGCCACGACGCTGGAGCACAGGAACGCCATCAGGAACGACAGGATGACCGTGTGCCACTCCAGGCGGACGGCACCGAAGCTGAACAGCAGCGCGTCCATCGATCCCCCGTTCCCCGGTGTACATCCCGCAGGGTGTCGATGAGGTATAGCACACTTGGGACCCGGCCTCCAGCGGTCGAGGAGATCGACGATCGGCCCGGTCTCGAGAGCTCCCCCGTCGGGCCGCTACGGGACCCGCGCGAAGCAATAGAAGCCGCCGTAGCCGCCGCCCGCGCCGACTGTCTTCTCGCTCGGATCGCCGGTGGGAGGATTCGAGGCCAGGTTGATGCCGGCCGCGCAGCCGTTCTCGGTGAGCGCCGACATCCAGTTGGCCATGTCCTGGTCCCCGCCCGGGCCGGGCGCCGCCATGGTCTCGCCACCCCCGCCGCCCATGCCGCCCGTGGGCCACGAATGCCCGACGCGCGGCTTGCCCTCGGTGGTCGTGTTGCCGGCCTTGGCCGTCCAGTCCTTGCAGGTGGCGGTGGCACTGTACAACCTGCCCTGCTTGTTCGAGCCGGTGAGCATGTCGTGGTTGTCGACCTCGGGCTTGGTCGGGTCGGGCCGATGGTTGGGTACGCCCCACTCGTTGGGGAAGTCGTTCTTGATGAGGCTGTTGGCGTTCTGGGGCCGATCGTACATCAGCTCGGCCTTGTTGTTGGCGAACAGGCGACCCAGGCGGTCGTACCAGGGGCCTTCGCCGATCCGGTCGATGGCGTCGAGCTGCTGGCCGGCGCCGTCGTCGGTGACCGACAGGAACGCGCGCCACTCCTTGGCCGACGAGCCGGGCATGCTCAGCTCGGCGATGGTCGCGCAGATCTTGTCGGCGCCGCGCAACCCCGCGCCGGCCCCGGTCTCGCCGAACGACAGGTCGCCGCCGAAGCCCTGGGAGTTGCCCGAGAGCTGGATCAGCGACGCCAGGCTGGTCACGAAGAAGCTGAAGTGGTCCAACTGCAGGGGATCGACGTCGGTCACCGCCGTGTCGGGTGCGGTGTCGGAAGCCGCGGTGTCGGGCGCGGCGTCGTGGCCGAGATCGAGGAGGACGAGCCCCTCGTGGACGGTCACGTCCGGGGCGGCGGTGTCCTCGCCCGGGCCCCCCGGGTCGGCGCCGGGCGACGTGTCACCAGCTCCCGGCGCGTCGTCTCCCCCGGAGGCGAGGTCCTTCTCCACGTTGGTGGCGTCGGCGTCGGGAGCCGGCGACCCGAGGTCGTCGTCGACCGCGGAGGTGGCGTCGGTCCCGCACCCTCCGGCCAGGGCGAGGCCCACGCCCGCGACGAGGACCAGGATGTACAGACGGCATCGCAGCATGAGGCGACTCCTTGATCTCGTGGTCATTGGCAGCTCAGGTTGTCCTGGCACGTCTGCCCGTCGGGGCAATCCGTGTCGTCGTTGCACGATACCAGCCCCGGGATGTCGACGGCCATCACGACCCGCATGGACACCACCAGCTCGATCGTCCCCTGCGGGAGCACGACGGCGTCGGAGGCCGACCGCGTGACGGAGACCGTGGGGAAGCCGGCGACGCCCAACGCTTTCAGCTCGTCGACCAGCTCGGCCGGGATCTCGAGCGCGCCGGTATCGGCGACGTCGCAGTCGACGCGGCCCTTGTAGCCGCCGTGGTGGGCGATCTCGAGGGACACCACCACGCGGGACGTCGCCAAGGGACCGGCGGGCGTCCACGCCACGGGGAACGGCGTACCGTCGGTGAGCACGAACGACGTCGTGGTCACCTCGAGGGGCGCGATGCCCGCGGCTTGCAGCGTGAACCCGGCCGCGAAGGCGCTGCCTTCGGTCGTGACGGCCAGCGGATCCCCTTCGCCGAAGCCGGGGTACGCGAGCTCGACGCTCGGCTGGTAGTTGCCGGCCAGGGGCTTCATCGTGAAGCCGTCGGTGCCGTCGGCGGTCTGCACGCCGGTGACCGTGACGAGGCCCACCGACTGGGGCGTCGGGTAGGCCAGGCAGACCCCCTCGTCGATGCACACCTCGCCGTCGGGGCACGCCTCGCAGAACGGCGCGCGCGGCTTGTAGAGCGTGCAGTCGCCGACCGCGTGGAACGCGTCCCAGGCGATCATCGAGGGCGTGGGGCCGTCGTTCACGAGCCCGATCACCCAGGTGTACGCATCCTGCGCCTCGACCGTGGCCGTGGCGGCGACGGCCGGGACCAGCGTGATCTGGAAGGCGCCGATCACGGCGTCGGGATCGGGCGCTGCCGCGTCCGGTTCGGACGCATCGGAGGCCTCGACGTCGTGCGGGGCGGTCGCGTCGGGGTCGGGCTCGACGGCCTCGGGGACGACGTCACTGCCCGACGAGGGGGAGGAGCAGGCCAGGAGGAGCGCCAGGGCGACACCGCTCACGGTGAGGGAGACGACGAGGCGGCGGACTCGTTCGTCGAGGGTGCCTGTCGCGCGGGGGTCGCCCATGAGGCTCTCCTTCCTGGCCCGCCCGTCCCGTTTTCCCGGGGGGGCCTGTCTACTGTATGGCAGGTGCCCGTCGAATCCTTCGAACCCCGATCCCGCCGGGCGTGCGCCGCAACACTTGTTCACAATCCGGGGAGCAGGACGCGGATGACGAGCCCGCCGCCGGCGCGCCGCTCGGCCTCCACGATCCCGCCGTGCGCCTCGATCACACGCCGGCACAGGGCCAGCCCGAGTCCGAGCCCCCCGGCATACCGCGCGCGCGCCTTGGCCGAGCGAAAGAAGGGCTCGAAGAGGCGCGGCAGATCCGCTTCGTCGACCCCGAGGCCACGATCGCGCACCTCGAGGCACACGCGGTCGCCGTGCCGGTCGGCCTCGATCTCGATGGGCGCGCCGGGATCGGCGTAGCGCGCCGCGTTCTCGAGCAGGTTGTCGAGCACGCGTCGGAGCAGCACGGGGTCGGCGGACAGGCGGAGGGGCCGATCGGGCAGCGTGGGCAGGACGCGGTGCTCCGGGTGGGCGCGTTCGAAGCGCTCGAGGGCCTGCGTCACCACGTCGGCCAGCGCCACGTCGGCCCGTTGGAGCCGTAGGGCCCCGCGCGCACCCTCGGTCACCAGGTCGAGGCGCGCCGTGGTGAGCACGTCCTCGAGCAGCCGGTTCAGCTCGTCGATGTCGCCGCGGATGCCCGACAGGTGCTGCTGGACGGCCTCGACGCCGGCGTCCTCCTCGCTGCAGAGATCGAGCGCCACGGCCACCCGCGCCAGCGGCGTCCGGATCTCGTGCGACACGTTCGCGAGCAGCTCGCGCTCGCGCTGCACCATGGCCTGCAGGCGCTCGGCCATCTCGTCGAAGGCGTGCGCCAGGGCGGCGATCTCGTCGCGGCCCTGCAACCCGGTGCGCGCCGACAGGTCGCCCCGTCCGAAGGAGCGCACCGTGGTCGTGATGCGCTCGAGGGGGCGCGCGATGGTGCGCGCGATCAGCAGGACCGCCAGCAGCAGGAACGCGAACGAGATGAGCAGCGTGGGCCACAGGAAGGGGCCGTGCGGGTGCCGTTGCGGGGGCGCGATCAGCAGGTAGGCGGGCCCCTCGCCGCACGCCAGCGGCACCGACAAGACCAGGCGGTCGTCGACGCGCCGCTCGAGGGGTCGCTCGAGCGAGTGCTCGGTGTCGGAGGACACGAGCTCGAGCGACGCGGCGAAGGGCCCGGCCGCTGCGAGCCGACGACCGCTCTTCGTATAGACCGCCAGGCTGTCGCCCAGCACGGACGTGAGCTCGTCCAGGTGGGCCTGCAGGCGGTCGGACGACGTGCGGCAGTCGGCCTCGAGCAGGCGGGCGTAGCGCGCCGGTACGTCGAAGAACGGCGGCGGCTCGCGCAGGAAGCGCGTGACCAGCCCGACCGTGACCGCCGAGGCCGCCAGCATGGCCACGCCGTAGAGCAGCACGCGCCAGAACAAGCGGGAGCTCGGCCCCGGAGCCTCACGGCTCGTCGTCATGGGCGCCTCCGGAGAGCAGCTGGTAGCCAAGGCCCCGGATGGTGCGGATCAGCCGAGGCTGGTGCGGGTCGTCGCCCAGCTTGCGGCGCAGCCGCGAGACGTGCACGTCGATGGAGCGATCGAAGGACTCCTCGCCGGACTTGCCGGCCAGGTCCATGAGGGTCTCGCGGCTGAGCACGCGCCCGGAGCGCTCGGCGAGGGCGTAGAGCAGCGCGAACTCGTACGACGTGAGCTGGAGCTCCTCGCCCCGGTGGGTCGCGCGGTGGGCAGCGGGGTCCAGCTCCAGGTCGCCCACGGTGACCACGTCGCGCCGCGGCCCGCTCTGGCCCCGCGCACGCCGCAGCACCGCGTGGATGCGCGCCAGCAGCTCACGCGCCGAGAACGGCTTCGGCACGTAGTCGTCGGCGCCCAGCTCGAGCCCCAGCACGCGATCGGCCTCCTCGCCCCGCGCCGTGATCATGATGACGGGCACGTCCGAGCGCTCGCGCACGCGCCGGCAGACCTCGAGCCCGGGCACGCCCGGCAGCATGAGGTCGAGCAGGATGAGGTCGAAGCGGAAGCGCAGCGCCTCGTCGAGCCCCGCCTGGCCGTCGCGCGCCACGCTCACCACCAGGCCGTGCCGCTCCAGGTAGTCGCGGGTCAGCGACGCCAGGCGCGGGTCGTCCTCGATCAGCAGCACGTGGCCCGCCACGTCGGTCATGCTACCTCCCCACCGCGGTCAACAGCTGGGACCGCGCGCCCGCCAGGGTCAGCGCAGCCTGTACGTCCTGCACCTCGGCCGTCACCAGCGCCAGCTCGGCGTCGCCCAGCTCGAGCGACGTGCCCGCTCCGGTCTCGTACCGCCCCTCGGCCAACCGCAACCGCTCGCGCGCCTGCACCACCGCCTCGGCCGCCGCGACGCACGCCTCGCGCAGCGCGCTCACGGCCAGCTGCGCCTGCAGGACCTCGGACCGCACCTGCTGACGCAACGTGACCTGGTGCGCCTCGAGCCCCGCCAGGGTGGCCCAGGCCTCGCGCTCGGCCGCCCGCGTGGCGTTGCCCTCGAAGAAGGCCCACGACAGGCTCGCCCCGGCGCTCCAGTTCCACGCCAACTGGTCCAGCTTGCTGCCCGCCTCGGTCAGGCTGGTCGACACCGACAGCGTGGGCCAGTACCCGCCCTCGACCGCGTCGAGCGTCAGCCGCTGCGCTCGCACTTGACCGGCCAGCGCAGCAGACTCGGGGCGCGCGGCCAGCGCGGCGTCGACCAGCGCGGCCGGGTCGGCGTCCTCGCCGTCGACCGCTGGGAAGGGCTCGTCGGTCACGGCGAAGTCGAGCCCGCCCTCGTCGCCCATGGCCTGCACCAGGCGGGCCCGCGCCGTACCCTCGGACCGGCGCGCGTTCGCCAGCTGCACCCTCGCGTTCGCCAGCTCGACCCGCCACTGCACCACGTCGATCTCGGGCTTGGTACCCGCGGCCACGTAGGCCTCGACCTGCTCCAGGTGACGCCGGCGGTTCACCAGCGTCTGCTCGGCCACGCGCAGCAGCGCGCGGGCAGCCTGGGCGTCGAAGTAGGCGCCGCGCACCGTCGCCGCCAGGGTCTGCGCGGTCACGAGCTCCGACGCCGCGGCGCTCTCGACCGAGGCCCGCGCGGCGTGCCAGCGGCCGGTGGTACGCCCGAAGTCCCACACCACCTGGCTGACCGTGACGCCGGCGTTCCAGAAGTTGAACAGGTCGAAGCTGGCGCTCTTCGTGGTCCCGGCGAAGCCCGCCGGCATGGCGCCCGGCCGCGCGGCAAAGTTGGCCGTCGTGGCCTGGTACGAGAGCGACGCAGAGGCCTGCGGGAGCAGCGGCGCGAAGGCTTGGTCCTCGCGGGCTCGAGCGGCGTCCGTGGTGGCGCGGGCCTCCTGGAGCTGAGGCTGATTGGCGCGCGCCCGCTCGAGGGCCTCGGCCAGGGTCAACGTCGGCGCGGCGTCGAGGGGCCGGGCCGCGAGCAGGAGGAAGGCGAGCGCGAGTGCAGACCTCATTCGTACCTCAGGGCGTCGATGGGATCGAGGCGGCTGGCCTTCCGCGCGGGATACATGCCGAAGGCGATGCCCACCGCCGCGCTGAAGCCGACCGCCACGGCGATGACCTCGGGGCGGACGATGGTGGACCAGCCGAAGGCCGCGGTGAGCCGCGAGGCGATGAACAGCCCGAGCGCGACGCCGACCAGGCCGCCCGTGACCGACAGCGTGATCGACTCGACCAGGAACTGCGCCAGGATGGCGCGCGGCCGGGCCCCCACGGCCATGCGGATGCCGATCTCTCGGGTGCGCTCGGTGACCGACACCAGCATGATGTTCATGATGCCGATGCCGCCCACGAGCAGCGACACCGCCGCGATGGCGGCCAGCAGCGTGGTCATCGTGCTGGTGCTCTCCTGCACGGCGCTGGCCATCTCGGCCAGGTTGCGGATCGAGAAGTCGTCGTCCTGCCCCTCGGCCAAGCGGTGCCGATCGCGCAGCAATTGCGTGATCTGGCGCTGGGCGCGCTCCGTGGCGTCGGCCGAGACCGCGCTCACGAACACGGCGCCCGCGATGAACTTCTGCAGCCCGCCCCGAATGCGCGCCTGAAAGGCCGTGTGGGGCAGGAACGCCGCGTCGTCGTAGTCCTGGCCGATGGGCGACTGGCCCTTCTTCGCGAGCACGCCCACCACCACGAAGGGCACGCCGTGGATGCGCACGGTCTGCCCGACGGGATCGACCTGCGCCCCGAACAGCTTCTCGACCACGGTCTGGCCGAGCACCACCACCTTGGCGCCGAGCTCGACGTCGGTCGCAGAGAAGGCCTCGCCACGCCCGACGGACCACGAACGGGCGTCGAAGTACTCGGGCGACGTGCCGACCACCTGGGTGGTCCAGTTGGCGTCGTCGACCTGCACCTGCTCGGACGACTGGAGCGCCGCCGCGGCCGTGCGCACGCTGGTCACTTCGGCACGGATGGCCGCCAGATCGTCCCAGGTGACGGTGGGCAGCGAGCCGAACCCGCCGAACGCGCCGCCGCGCGACGTGCTGCCGGGCAGCAGGATCAAGAGGTTGGCGCCCATCGAGGAGAACGCGTTCTGGACCCGCACGCGCGCGCCGTCGCCGATGGCCACCATGGCGATGACCGCCGCCACGCCGATGATGATGCCGAGGGTGGTCAGGAACGAGCGCATCTTGTTGCGCAGCAAGGCGCGCGAGGCGACGCGGAAGGTCTGCACCGGGTTCATGCGGCCCCCTTCGACGCGGCGACGACGGGCTCCTGGCGGTGATCGGAGACCACGCGCCCGTCGCGCATGACCAGGACGCGCGAGGCGTACGCGGCGATGTCGGGCTCGTGGGTCACGACGACCAGCGTGAGCCCCTCACGCCCCAGCGCCTGGAACAGGGCCATGATCTCGACGCTGGTGGCCGAGTCGAGGTTGCCCGTGGGCTCGTCGGCCAGCAGCAGGAGCGGCCCGCCGACGATGGCGCGCGCCACGGCCACGCGCTGCTGCTGCCCCCCCGACATCTGGTTCGAGCGGTGGTGCAGCCGGTCGCCGAGGCCCACGCGCTCGAGGGCCTGGCGGGCGCGCCGGGCCCGTTCGCGGGGCGCGACGCCGCCGTACAGCAGGGGCAGCTCTACGTTCTCGAGCGCGCTGGTGCGCGCCAGCAGGTTGAAGCTCTGGAACACGAAGCCGAGCGTGCGGTTGCGGACGCCCGCCAGCTCGTCGCGACCCAGGCGCGAGACGTCGTGGCCGCCCAGCAGGTAGCAGCCCGAGGTGGGCCGGTCGAGGCAGCCGAGCAGGTTCATGAGCGTGGTCTTGCCCGAACCGGACGCGCCCATGACGGCCACGAACTCGCCCTTCCGGACGGACAGGCTCACGCCGTCGAGCGCGCGCACCTCGGTGTCGCCCACCTGGTAGACGCGCGTGACGTCCTGCAGCACGACGAGGTCGGTCTCGGCAGCCATCCTGGACCTCGGCTCAGAACGGCCCGGGAGGGCCCATGCGGCGGCGTCCGGCGGCCGGGGCCGCGCTGCTCGCGCCTGCGGCCGCGCTCGCGTCGAGCACCACGACGTCGCCCTCGCTCAAGCCTTCGAGCACCTCGGTGCGCGTACCGTCGCTGAGGCCCGCGCGCACGTCGACGCGCTCGGCGCGATCGCCCGCGCGCAGGACCCATACCGACCGCATCCCGGGCGTCCGCGACCCCGGCTCGACCGCCGCGCCGGCGCCCGGATCCGCCCCGGCGCCGCCTTGCAGGCGCTTCAGCACGTCGGCCTCGGGCCGAAACCGGAGCGCGCCGTTCGGCACGCGCAGCACGGACTGGCGCTCGGCCGCCACGAACGTGACGTTGGCGGTCATGCCCGGGCGCAGCTTGAGATCGGGGTTGGCCACGTCGATGACGGCGTTGTAGGTGACCACGTTCTGCACCGTCTGGGGCGCGAAGCGGATTTGGCGGACCGTGCCCTCGAAGCGCTCGCCGGGCCAGGCGTCGACCGTGAACGACGCCGCCATGCGATCGAACAGGCGCCCGATGTCGGCCTCGGCCACGCTGGTGTCGACCTGCATGCGCCCCAGGTCCTCGGCGATGGCGAAGAGCGTGGGCGCCTGTAGCGAGGCGGCCACCGTCTGGCCCACGTCGACGCTGCGCGAGATGACCACGCCGCTGATGGGCGCCACGATCGTGGCGTAGCCCAGGTTGGTCTCGGCCTGCCCCAGCGCGGCCTCGGCCTGCGCCAGCCGCCCGCGGGCCACCTCGACCGCGGCGCGGGCCTGGGCCTCGTTGGCCTCCAGGGTCTCCAGGTCGGCCGTGGCGATCAGCTTGCGCGCCGCCAACTCGCGGTTGCGCGCCACCTGGCGCAGGGCGTCCCTGGCCTTGATCTGCGCCGCCGCGAGCTCGCCACGCGCGGCTACGTGGTTGGCCTTCGCCTGCGCCAGCGCGGCGTCGAGGAGCTCGGGGTCCAGGGTGGCGATCACGTCGCCCTTCTGCACCCGCGAGTTGAAGTCGGCTCCGAGCGAGGCGATGCGCCCCGATACCTGGCTGCCCACCTGCACGGTCACGAGTGCCGAGAGCGTGCCGCTGGCCGTGACGCGCGCAATCACCGGGCCTCGGTCGACCACGGCCGTCTCGAACGTCAACCCGGCGTCGGGCCTGGCCGAACCGTCGCGAAAGGCCCAGAGGGCGCCCCCCGCCACCACCGCGAGGGCACCGACCCACAGGAGGATCCGACCCGCCTTCACCAGCGACCTCCGACGTTCCCGTCCCAAGTGTCAGACTCTACCACGGACGCGAAGAAGCAATGACGGAAGCGTGAAGATAGGTGAACCGCCGCCTGTTGGAATTCGCTCGTCCTTCCGCTACAGTCCTGCCGCGCAGCTCGCGGGGAGGAGGGGACATGATCCGGTTTGCAGCGCTCGTGCTCGTGGTCACGGCCTGGCTGGCGGGGTCGGCCTCTGCCGAGCCCTGGCCCGCCGAGTGCAAGGGCCCGCTGGCTCCCAGCGTCGTGGGCGGCTGCGGTGGCATCACCCACGCAGGCTGCTGCGACGCGCGCGGACGCGTGCTGTACTGCACCGACAACAAGCTGTACTGCGTCGACTGCGCCGGACAGCTGCCGGCGTGCGGCTGGACCGTCTTCGGGCACTACGACTGCGGCACGGACGGGGCGTTCGACCCCTCGGGCGCCAACCCCGGTACCTGCCCCGCCGCCTGCGATCCCACGTGTACCCCGGCGTCGCCGTGCTCGGCCACCTGCCCCGGGAGCTGCGGCCACTGTGCGGGCGGCCGGGCCTGCCTCGAAGACGGCGCCTGCCACCAGCCCGAGTGCGGCGACCGCGAGTGCGGCGTCGATGCGGCCGGCCTTTCGTGCGGCGTCTGCCCGCACGGCACCCAGTGCGTCGAGCCGCTGTACGCCTGCCTGCCCCTGCCCTCCGGGTGCGCCGCCAAGCGCGGCCCCGGCTGCGACGGCTGCGGCTGCGAGAGCTGCGTGTGCGCCAGGTATCCGGGCTGCTGCCAGTGGAACTGGGATGCCTTCTGCGCCGCAGCTTGCGAGCAGGAGTGCGACCAGGACTGCACGGCGTGCCCGGTCGATGCGGAGTGTGCGCCCGGGCAGTGCGGGCCGTTCTGCGGCCTCGACTGCGGCGGCTGCCCCGGAGGCCAGGTCTGCCACCGATCGGCGTGCTGCACCCCGGTGTGTACGAAGCCCGACGGCTCGACCAAGACCTGCGGCGACGACGGCTGCGGGGGCTCGTGCGGCACCTGCGCCGGCACCGACGAGTGCGTCGACGGCACCTGCGCGGCGTGCGCGCCCAAGTGCGAGGGGAAGCAGTGCGGCCCCGACGGCTGCGGAGGCTCGTGCGGCGAGTGCGCGCCCCCCGGGCTCTGCGACGACGCCGGGATCTGCGAGGCGCCCGCCTCGTGCGCGGGCCAGTGCGGCGGCCAGGCCGACGGCTGCTTCTGCGACGCCGTGTGCCAATCCTACGGCGACTGCTGCGCCGACTTCTGCCAGGTGTGCGCCGCCGAGTGCGCCACCGACCCCTGCCCCGGCGTCCCGGCGGTGGGCTGCTGCCAGGGCGAGCAGCTGCTCACCTGCGTGCAGGGTCAGACCGAGGTCGCCGACTGCGCCGCCCTCGGCCAGCCGGCGTGCGGCTGGAACAGCACGGACGGCGCCTACCGGTGCGGCACCGCGGGCGAGGAGTCGCACCAGCACCCCAAGGCCTGCCCCGTCAGCGCCGCCACGCCCCAGTCCCTCGTCCCGCCGATGAGCGGCATGGCCTTCCCACCCGTCGTGGCCCTGCTCGCGTTGCTCGTGGCCCTGCTCGGCTGCTCGGGCGAGGGAGGCAACGACCGCCGCACGCACCACGACACCACCGCCGAGGCCAGCGAGGACGCGACCGCCGACGTCGATGCCGCCGAGCCTCCCGATGGAAGCGAAGGAACGCCCGAGCCCGCCGAGGTCCTCGACGCGCGCCCCGATCTCGCCGAGCCCGCACCCGACGTCCCGATGCCGGACGCGGGTGACGCGTCCGAGCCGCCGCCCGACGTGCCCGACTCGTCCGACGTAGCCACGGCGGAGTCGGAACCCGCCCCCGACGTCGCGGAGCCCGACGCCACCGACGTCGCCCCCGAGGTCGACACGATCGAGCCCTACTCGTGCCAGCACCTGCCCACCGGCCCGCTCGAGCTCGAGAAGGTCCCGGGCGGCATCGCGGCCGAGGACCTGGCCTTCGACGGCGAGGGCTACCTGATCGGTTCCGACATGAGCGCGGTCTACAAGTCGGCGCCGAACAAGAGCCCCAAGCTCTTCGTGCCGAACCTGCAGACCCGCGCCGGCATGCGCATGACGCCGGCCGGGTTCCTGGCCGTGAACGACGACACCCAGGGCCGCCTGCTGCTCTTCGGCCCGGACGGCACGCTGAACCGCGTGCTGCTGCAAGGCCTGGCCTACCCCAACGGCATGGTGGTCGACCTCGACGGCTACGTGATCATCACCGAGCACAACTCGGGCCGCGTGCTGCGCGTGCACCCCTACACCGGCGAGGCCACCGTGCTGGCCGAGGGCATGTACCTGCCGAACGGCATCGTGTTCAACGCCGACTACACGCGGCTCTACATCGGCACCTTCGGCGGCTCGCTCATCTGGACCATGACCCTGTCGCGCGACGGCCGGCCCGGTCGCCTCGAGGTCTTCGCCGACCTGTCCGACACGCCGGGGCAGCTCGACGGGATGGGCGTCGACGCCTGCGGCAACGTCTACGTGTGCGAGTACGGCTCCACCGACATCTGGCGCATCGCGCCCGACGGGAAGTCGAAGATGCGCCTCGTCGACTCGGACCCCAGCTTCACCTACCTCCCGAACCTCCAGTGGGGGCGGGGCGAGGGCTGGGACCCCCTGTCCATCTACGTGCCCGACGGCTGGAACGTCGGCGTGTGGCGCGTCCAGGTGGGCGTACCGAGCGCGCCGCTGCCCTTCCCGTGAGCAAGGTCCCTTGAAGATCCTGCGATGTCGCTACCATGTAATCGGGGAACCCGCGGACGCCCGCGGTCCCTTGGACGAGGTCACGATGCGTCGCACCCTCCTGTCGCTGCTGCTCTCGGCATGGCTGCTGGCCTGCGGTTCCGGCTCGTCGGGTCCCGACACCAGCCCTGACCCGGACGTCTCGACCGACGCCCCGACCGACACGTCGACCCCGGGCGACACCTCCGGCGAGACCGGCGAGGACACCACCGGCGACCTGACCTGCACCCTGGGCGTCGGCGAGAAGCCCGACTCGGTGCCCACGTTCGGCTGCCCCGCCGACTGGCTCACCATGGCCTCGCGACCGCTCGACGGCAGCATCTCGGGCGCCCGCTCGTCCAAGAGCGTCATCGACCAGGCCGACGACAACACGCTCTACCTCTTGAACGCCGAGAAGTACCCCATCCACTTCGACTTCTGCGCCGAGCACCTGTCGGGCCACGGCCTGCCTCCGGTGGGCGACACGTCCACGTTCTCGTCCACCGAGTACTACAGCCCGTCGCGACGCTTCCTGCTCGGCGCCCTCACGCACTACGAGGGCCCCGACGTGTGGGCCTACGAGATCGCGCCGTACGACACCGCCTCGGCCGAGATGGTCTCGACGGCCTACGACCTGCTCGCCGCGGCCACTTGGTTCGGCGACCGGCTGGTGTTCCACCCCACGTCCGAGAACGTCGAACGCCTGGTGCCCGACCTGCCCGCCTCGGTCAAGGTCGTCACCACCGACGAGATCTACGCCGGCATCACGTACATCCCGCTGAACCTGGGCGAGGCCGTCGGCCAGCTGCGCTTCCTGGCGGTCGACGACCTCGAGAACGAGAAGGCCTTCGTCACCCCGCGCGACATCGTGGTGCTCGACCGCGTCCCCAACGACATCTCGACGGTCGCGGGCATCATCACCGACGGCCTGCAGACCCCGCTCAGCCACGTCAACGTGCTCTCGCAGAACCGCGGCACGCCCAACATGGTGCTGATCGGCTCGACGGCCGACGCCACGCTGCTGGCCCTCGAGGGCAAGCAGGTGCGCCTGACGGTCCAGGCCTTCGAGTACACCATCGTCGAGACCACCCAGGCCGAGGCCGATGCGTGGTGGGAGAAGCACAAGCCGGCGCAGGTGGCCATCCCCGCCATCGACGACACCGTGACCGACCTGCGGGACATCCACGAGGTCGACCTCGACTCGATCCCGGCCTTCGGCGCCAAGGCGGCGGGCTACGGCGTGCTGTCCAACATCGGCGACAAGGTGCCCATCCAGGCGGCCTTCGCCGTCCCCGTGCACTACTACCGCGGGTTCGCCGAGGCCAACGGCATCGACGACCAGGTGAAGGCGCTGCTGGCCGATCCGGCGTTCGTGGCCGACATCGCCGTCCGCGACCAGAAGCTCGGCGAGCTGCGCGACGTGGTCGAAGCGGGCGCGCTCGACCCGGACTTCGTGGCGGCCGTCAAGGCGCGCATCGCCGAGGTCTGCCCGGGCGGCCCCACGCGCTTCCGCTCGTCGACCAACGCCGAGGACCTCGAGGGCTTCACCGGCGCCGGCCTGTACGAGTCGAAGACGGGCGACGTCAGCGATCCCGACAAGTCCGTCGAGGACGCCATCCGCAAGGTCTACGCCAGCCTCTGGAACCTGCGCGCCTTCGAGGAGCGCTCGTGGCGCGGCATCGACCACCTGGGCGTGGCCATGGCGCTGCTGGTGCACCGCTCGTTCCCCGACGAGGAGGCCCAGGGCGTGGCGCTGACCGCCAACCTGTTCGACGCCGTGCAGCCCGCCTTCTACATCAACGTGCAGAAGGGCGACACGTCGGTCGTGCAACCCCCGGCCGGGGTGACGACCGACCAGTTCCTGTACTACTTCTTGTACCCCGGCCAACCCATGACGTTCTTCGCCCACTCGAACCTGATCGATCCCGGCACGACCGTGCTCACCAACGCCCAGGCCTACAAGTTGGGGCAGTCGCTGCAGGCCATCCACCAGGCCTTCGCGCCCTTCTACCAGAAGGTTGGCCAGTTCTACGCCATGGACGTCGAGTTCAAGTTCGACGACCAGGACACCGGCGGCGAGCCCACGCTCTTCATCAAGCAGGCCCGTCCGCACCCGGGCTGGTCGGTGGGGCTGGAGGAGCGGTAAACGCTCACGCCGGCCGCAAGGCCGCGACCCGCTGCCGATACCGTGCGAAGTTGGCGTCGGCCCATTCCTGGCGCAGGAGCTCAGCCTCCTCGACGGAGCGGTGCTTGTAGACGCCAGGAGGAAAGCGCAAGGCGACGGTGGCCTCGGCGAAGCGGTGCAGACCCTGGAGGGTTTCGAGCAAGAGGGGATCCCCGGGGTTCATCCACGTCCAGTCCGGCATGTCCTCGACGCTGCGGTATTTCCGCACCGGCATGGCGCTCACTCCTCGTTCAAGTTGAAACGCGCCTGCAACGCCGCCGCGTCGACTCGGTCCTTGGGGCGAACCGTGCCTCGCTTCATGCGGAACAGCGTGCGCGGTGTCGCCACGGTAACCGCGAAGTCGGCCAGCGGGACGCGGTCCGCCTCCAGGTCGCTGAAGCGGAAGGCTTCGCCCAACCGCGTGAGTAGATCGAGGTGGAACTCACCCGCGGGAGGAACGTATTGCACGGCGGGGTAGTCGCCGAGGAGCTCCTCGGCCGAGATCTCGTCGACATGGGGATCGGCGTAGACGGCCTTGAGCGCGGTCTTCAAGCGCTCTACGTTGTCGACCGTAGGCTCGACGAAGACATCGAGGTCTTCCGTGAAGCGGGGAAGCCCTTGCAGGTTCAAGGCTGCGCCACCGAAGACAACGTACTTCACTCCGTGCGCCTCGAACGCCCTCAACACAGACGTAACGGAATCGTAATCCACGGGGCGCCCCATCCTCATCGTCGTCCGCCTCCAGAGTATCCGAAATGGAGCCCCTCGGAAACGTAGTCTCCTCTATACTACCGGCAAGGAGGTCCGAGTATGACGACGAGACTTCTTCTGGCAATCGCACTTGCCGTCCTCGCGGCTGGATGCGCGGGTACGGGAGCGTCCAGCGCCGCCGACGTTGCCGCCGACCCGGGCACCGATCCGCGGCCTCCCGACTCAGCCGAGCCCGTTCCCGAGGTCGCCGAGACGAACCCGGACGCGATCGACGTGGCGCCCGACACCGCCGAGTCCGCGCCCGACGCCGCCGAGCCGAGCCCCGAGCCCGTCCTGGACACGATCGAGCCCTCCGACACGGCCGAGGCCGACGACCTCTCGCCGGACACGGAGCCCGACGCGACGCCCGACGACTGGCACCTGCAGTACGGCACGCCCTGCCCGCTCGCCAGCCGCGTGGGCTTGTTCGAGGTGGGCGTCGACACCTATGGACTGGCGGCCGTCACGGGTAGCGTGGCCGATCGCGTGAACCCCCTGCTGGTGCTGGAGGCCAAGGAGTCGGAGGGGCCGTGCGTGCTGCTGGAGCGCCCGAACCCCTTCTGCGAAACGCCCTGCCCGAACGACCAGCAGTGTGCGGGCGAGAACCAGTGCGTGCCCTTCCCGGTGCCGCAGGACCTGGGCACCGTCACCATCGCGGGGCTGGTCGTGCCCGTGAGCCTCGAGCCCGACGGCCAGAAGAACTACACGAAGGCCGACTTCGAGGGCACGCCGTTCACGCCGGGCGCCAACCTCGAGCTCACGGCCGAGGGCGGCGGCCTGGCCGGCTTCAGCCTGCAGGGCGAGGGCGTGGCCCTGCTCGAGTTGCCCGCCAAGACCTGGCCCTTCCACGCCGGCGACCCGACCACCATCCAGTGGACCCCTGGCACCGGCGTCGGCACCATCCGCCTGAACCTGAACGTCGACCAGCACGGCGTGACGCCCGTCACCCTGGTCTGCGACGTGCCCGACACGGGCAGCTACACCGTCCCCGGCACCCTGACCGCCCTGCTCTCCAGCTACGGCGTCTCGGGCGCGCCCTCGTCCTCGATCGTGCGCCGCACGGTCGACTCGGTGCAGTTGGCTCCCGGATGCGTCGAGCTGGTGGTCAGCCACCGGGTCAAGACGCTCTTGAAGGTGATGTAGGGGCGCTGCTCGCTGCGCCCGTTCTGGCCTGCCCGCCGACGAGTTCGTCGTTATTGACGAAATCGCCGCTCAAGGGTGTCTATTGACCTATGTTCTCTCGATGAGATAGCTTTCCAGTGCATGTGTCCGGTCCTATGCCGCTCGGAAGAGCGGGTTGAAACATCCTGAGCATGGCGTCCGAAGCCGGGTTCCGGTGCAGGAGTCTGGCCCTATGCCGCTCGGAAGAGCGGGTTGAAACCCGTAGGCCGCGCCGCTGGCCGGCTCCCACGGAGGCCGCGCCAAGGGCCGGATTCCACGACAACGCCGGACCAGCGCGACATCCCCCTTGGCATGCACGTCCGTTTCTTCGTAGACTCAGGCCATGGAAGACACCCTGCTTGCCATCACGGAAGCCATCGTGCGCGCCGTCGCCCCAGCGCAGATCGTGCTCTTCGGGTCACGCGCCCGCGGGTCGGCCTCCCCGGACTCCGACATCGACCTGATGGTCATCGAAGACGCACCGTTCGGCAGCACACGCAGCCGCCGGGCCGAGACCGCTCGCATCCTGAAGGCCCTTTCGGGTTTCCGTGTACCCGTCGATGTGCTCGTGTACGCCCGCGAAGAGGTCGAGCGATGGCGCACCGCGCCCGGCCACGTGATCGAGCGCGCCGTGCGGGAGGGACGGACCCTGCATGCTCGGGCGTGACCATGCCAAGCTCCTGCTCACCGCGGCGGCGCGAGACCTGAAGGCGCTCGCGGGGATGCACGACGCGTCGATCTTCGACGACGAAATCGTCGGGTTTCACCTGCAGCAAGCGATCGAGAAGACCCTCAAGGCTTGGCTCGCCCTGCTCGGCGAAGAGGTGCCGCATACGCACGACATGCGGTATCTCCTGCGCCTGCTCGAAGACGTCGGACAACGTCACGCCCTATTGGGACCTGACCAGCCTCTCGGTGTACGCCGTCCAACTCCGCTACGACGTGCTCGACGCCGATGCCGAGCCCCTCGATCGGCCTGGCCTCCTGGCTGCCGCGGGCGCGCTGTTCGACCTGGTAGCGGCTCGACTCTGACAGATTCGACCAGCCGGCGATCTCCTGCCACGTCGTAGCCGTGATCGCCCCTTGACGCCCGCCGCGTCGTCGTTTCCTTGATTCCTCGAGACCCGCTGCGGGAATCGACCACCGGAGTCCCCATGACCCGCCCCCTGCTCGCCCTGGCCCTTGCGCTCGCGCTGTCCGCCTGCGGCGGCGGTGACGGTGCCTCGGATGCGCCCGACACCTCCGCGCCCGACGCCCAGGACGTGGCCCCTGCCCCGAGCGACGCCGTGGGGGACTCCGTCCCCGAGCTCGACGCGGGGCCCGAGGCCGTCACGATCCCCTGCGCCGGGCTCACTCTCGTGCCCGTCCCGACGACGCCCATCGACCCCTGCGCCGAGGACCTCGACACGCTCTCGGGCGTGGTCGTGCCCGACCTCGGTACGGTCACCTGCCGCGAGGCCTGGGGCCACGATCCGTCGGTGGCCGGGCCCTACCAGAAGATCATCGAGACCGACGCCGTCGTCCCGAACCCGGTGCCCACGCACGACGACATCACCGTGCGCGTGTACGCCGCGGCCCAAGAGGAGACCTCCGACGCGCTGCCGCTGGTGGTGGTGCTGCACGGCTTCGGGGCCAGGCTGGAGTCGATGCAGGGCCACTCGCGGCACCTGGCCAGCCACGGCTTCGCGGTAGTGGCCGTCACGTTCCCGAACACCGGCTTCACCGACCCCGCCGCCCACGACCTGAAGGTGGCCGAGGTGCGCGGCGTGCTCGATTGGGCGTTCTCCGACGCGAACCCCGAGCGGGCACGCCTCGACCCCGACAAGGTGGCCGTGGCCGGGCACAGCCTGGGGGGCAAGATCGCCTTCGGGGTGGCCTCCGAGGATCCGCGCGTCGACCTGGTGATCGGGATGGACCCCAGCAACTCGGGCGGCCCGCCCTGCGCGGTGCAGGCCGACACGTGCAATTCGTTCCCGTTTGCACCCAACTGCCAGGCGCCCTCCCCCGGCGTGCTCTCCGGCTTGCACGCCGAGAGCCTGGTGTTCGCCGCCGAGGACAAGGCGCTGACCCCCGACGCCCACCTGCGCGCGACCCAGTTCTACAAGGGCGCGCCCGGCCCCGCGCACCTCCTGCACTTCCCCGCCGCCAGCCACGCGGCCTGGATCAAAGAGGGGGCCGAGTCGACCTTCACGCGCGGCGTGGCCACGGCGTTGCTGCTGACGCGCTTCCTGGGCCGCCCCGACCTCGGCGACTGGCTGCCCCCCGCCGGCGCCCGCGTGCAGGAGCAGCTGGGCGCGCTGCTCGACGACGTGCGCTCGAAGCCCCCCGCGCCGGCGCCCTGACCCCGTTTACCCGCCCCCCGCATCCTGCTATCCTTCCGCGCGGAATCCCGCGCCGCCCCGACGAGGTTCGCATGCCCCGCTCCCTGTTCGCGGCCCTGGTACTGACGGCCCTGGCCCTGGCCTGCTCGTCCACGGGCGACACCGCCGACGTGCCGGGCTCCGACACCGCCGTCCCGGCCGACGTCGACGCGCTGGCGGCCGACACCGTGACCCCCGACGTCCCCGCCGACGGCGTCGCCGACCCGGGCCCCGACGCCGCCACGTGCGTCGACGGCGCCATCTCGTGCGACGACACGCGCCTGTGGCAGCTGTCCTGCGTCGGCGGAGCCTGGCAGAAGGTGAAGGCCTGCGGCGCGGGCACGCTGTGCCTGGGCGGCTCGTGCATGCCCTCCGAGGCCTGCACCCCGGGCGCCGCCGGCCCCTGCGCCGCCATCACCACCGCCACCACCTGCGACCCCAGCGGCCTGGGGTACGCGCCCGTCGAGTGCGCCGCGGGCGAGCTCTGCGTCGACGGCGCCTGCCAGGTCACGGCCTGCATCCCGAACACGCCGGTGTGCGCCGACGCGACGCACAGCGCCACGTGCCTGCCCGACGGCTCGGGGCCGGGCGAGCCCACCGCCTGCGACGACATCGAGATGTGCCTGGGTGGCACCTGCCGCTTCGTGTGCGGCGACGGCATCAAGTACGCCGGCTCGTCCGTCGGGTGCCGCTTCTGGTCGGTCGACCTGGGCCAGTGGAACGTGCTACCGGGCGACATGGGGCTCGACCCGTCGGCCTCGGGCATCCCGCACGCCGTGATCATCGCGAACCCCAACGACGTGGCCGCCATGATCACCTTCAAGACCGGCGACGGCAGCCCGGTGGTGGTCCCGAACCCCATCGTCGGCCCCGGCGAGACGCGCTCGTTCGAGATGCCCGTGATGAGCCTGCAGGAGTCCGCCATCACCCGGAAGAGCATCCGCGTGCTGTCGACCCAGCCGGTGGTGGCGGCCCAGTTCAACCCCCCGAACAACGAGGACTTCGTCCACACGTCCGACGCCTCGCTGCTGTACCCGCAGGAGGCGCTCGGCAAGCTGCACGTGGTCGTGAGCGGCGAGTCGGTCAACGTGGGCACCGTGGGCGGCATGAAAATGCCCGTGAAGTACGGCTACTTCACCGTGGTCGCCCCCTTCGCGGGCACGACCACGGTCACGTTCGCGCCCTCGTGCCCCACCCAGGCCGGCCCGGCGTTCGACGCCATCCCCGAGGGCGAGGTCACCGTCATCGAGCTGCAGCAATGGGAGGTGCTGACCGTGCAGGCGGCGGCCCCGGTGCTGGGGCTCACCCAGAAGGGCTACGACCTGACCGGGACCATCATCGAGTCCAGCCAGCCGGTGGCGGCGTTCGGTGGCAACGACTGCCTGAACGTGGGCCAGGGAAACTGCGACCACATCGAGACGCAGCTCCTGCCCGTCGAGGCCTGGGGCAAGGAATACGTGGCGGTGCACATGCAGATCCCCTCGCCTAACCTGTACCGCGCCACGGCGTACCATGACGGCACCACGCTGCACACGACCCCGACCGTGTCCGGCCTCGACGGCAAGACGCTCGGCCGTGGCGACTGGGTCGAGGCGTCGACCACGAAGGACTTCGTGATCACGTCGGACCTGCCGTTCCAGCTGGTCAGCTACATCGAGGGCTACGATCCGGGCTCGGGCAGCTACTCGGGCGTCCTGGTCGACCCGTCCATGGCCGCGCTGATCCCTACGGACCAGTACCGCCAGGACTACCCGTTGCTGGTACCGACCGCCTACGCGGAAGACTTCATCGTGGTCTCGAAGCCCAAGGGCTCGGCCTTGCTGCTCGACTACAACCCGCTGTCCGACGGCGCCTTCCAGGCCGTGGGCGACGGTACGTGGGAGGTCGCCAACATCCAGCTCGAAGACGGCATGCACCGCATCGAGGGGACGGCGCCCTTCGGCGTCATCGCGTTCGGCGCCGACAGCAAGGTCAGCTACGCCTACCCGGCGGGCGCCAACCTCAACCTGCAGGCGACCACGCCGTGACCGCCGCGCCGCCCGGCCCCGGCGTGCGTCAGCCCGTTGTATCCGGCGCGTGAACCGCGTACAGTCCATGGACGACCCGTACGGGGGACGCATGCGTCGCACGGCCTCGGCCCGGACCCTCTCGCTGGCCTCTCTCCTGCTCGCGCTGTCGATCGCCGCGGCGCCCCTCGGCGCGGCCCCCAAGGTGGTGTGCATCGACCCCGGCCACGGCGGCGCCGATCCCGGCGCGGTGGGCTGCGGCCTCGAAGAAGAGGACATCACGCTCGACGTGGCCAAGCGGCTGCAGACCCTGCTGCTGGCCGACCCCGATCTCGACCCCATCCTGACGCGCACCAGCGACACCGACGTCAGCCTGGCCGCGCGCACCAGCTACGCCAACGACCAGGGCGCCGACCGCTTCGCGTCGATCCACTGCAACGCCTCGGACGGCGACGGCACCGGCATCGAGACCTACTGCTACACCTACGGCAGCGGCACGTCCTTCGACCAGCGCGATCGCATCCAGGCGGCCCTGACCGACACCTGGCCCCAACTGCCCGATCGCGGCGGCAAGACGGCCGGCTTCTGGGTCATCAAGGAGTCCTCGATGCCCGCCACGCTCTCCGAGTTGGCGTTCATCGACCATTGCTCGCCCGACGCCCAGCTGCTCGGCTCGGCCGCCGAGCGCCAGCGCGCCGCCGAGGCTCACCACGCGGCCCTGCGCGCCTCGCTGGGCCTGCCCCCCCTGGACGGCACCGTGACCCCTCCCGACCCCGACACCAAGGGCGTGCTGCGCGGCGTGGTGTTCGAGGACCAGGGCGTGGGCGGCGTCGACATGTCGATCCGCCTGCCCGGCGCCACGGTCTCGGCCAACGGCCCCGCGGGCTCGGGCAGCACCACCACCGACTCCCCCACCGGCAGCTGGGCGCTCTCGGTGCCGGCGGGCACCTACACCGTCACGGCCTCCATGGCCGGCTACGTCAGCGCCTCGCGCACCTGCGACGTCACGACCGACGGCGAGACCTGGTGCTCGCTGGGCCTCGAGCCCGGCGCTACCGTCACGCCACCCGCCACCAAGGGCCGCCTGGTGGGCGTGGTCTACGAGGCCGCCGACGAGGGCTCGACCGACATGACCGTGCGCCTGCCGGGCGCGATCGTGTCCGGCGCGGGGCCGGGCGCCTCCACGGCCTCGACCAGCGCGGCGGGCGCCGACGCGTCGTGGGCGCTCGAGGTCCCGGTGGGCACCTGGGTGGTCACGGCCAGCAAGGCGGGGCACGAGCCCGGCAGCCGCGTCTGCACCGTCAGCGCCGACGCCGACACGTGGTGCTCGGTGGGCCTGCTGGCCATCGCCGTCGTCACGCCCAGCGGCCCCACCGGCGTGCTGAAGGGCGTCGCCTACCTGGCGGGGTCGGCGGGCGAGGCCGACATGTCCGATCGCCTGCCCGGCGCGCTCATCCGCGCCAAGGGCCCCGACGGCGTGGTGCGCGAGCGCATCGCCCCCTTCCCCGACGCGCTGTGGCAGCTCGACGTCCCGGTGGGCGTGAACCGCGTGACCGCCGTGCTGGCGGGCTACACGGCCCCCGAGCAGCTCTGCGAGGTCGTCCAAGGCCAGGTCACCTGGTGCTCGACCGGCCTCTCGCTGGGCGAGTCCGTGGGCCCCGGCCCCACGCCGGGCGGCGCCGATGGCACGCTCTCGGGCATCGTGTACCGGCTGAACGCGGCCGACACCGCCGACCAGACGACGCGCCTGCCGAACGCCATCGTGACGCTGACGGGCCCCCAGGGCGTGGTCGGCTCGCTGGTGGCCCAGGGCGGCGTGGCGGCCTGGAGCAAGGTCGTGGCGCCCGGCACGTACTTCGTGGTGGCCGCCCTCGACGGCTACCTGTCGAGCGGCCGCTCGTGCGCGGTGCTCTCCGAGCAGGACACCTGGTGCCCCATCGGGCTGGCGGCCATCGGCGACGGGCCCGACGACCCGGCGGGCCCCGACGCCATGGGCGGCGACGACACGTCCGGCACCCCGGGCGACGACACCACGTCCGCGCACGTCCCCCCCGACGCGGCCGCGTCCGATGACGCCTCGGGCGGCGACGGCTTCGGGTACACGGTCGAGCTGCACGACGATCCACCCGCCATGGCGGGCGGCTGCGCGCTGTCCGAGCGCGGCCGCGCGGTCGACGTCGCGGCGCCCCTGCTGTTCGCCCTGCTCGGGCTGCTCGTCGCGACCCGTCGCCGGGTCGCGCGCGTCGTGGGGCTCCCCCTGGTCGCGCTGCTCCTGGCCCCGACGGCCCTGCTCCTGGCGCCAGCCGCCCTGCGGGCCGACGGCGTGGCCTCCACGCTGCCCGTGACGGCGGTCCACGCCGTGACGCCCGCCGACGGCTACACGCAGCCCGTGTGGTCGCCCGACGGCGCGCGCCTGGCCGTCGCCGGACCGGGTTACGCCAGCCTGTACGTCCTCGAGCTGGTTGGCGGCACCCTGCGCCGCGTGGCCGAGGGCGCGGCGGCGGGCCTGGCGCCCGTCTTCAGCCCCGCGGGCGACCGCCTGGGCGTGCGCGCCCCCGGTCAACGCGGCCACGACGTCCCCGCCCTGGCCGTCAGCCTGCGCGGCCAGCCCGCGGCGCCCGTACCGAACGCCACGCCCGGTCGCTGGCTGCGCTTCGAGGACGACGTGGCCCACGTGCGCGTGGGACCCGTCGAGACCCGCGTGTCCCCTGAAGGGGATCGCGCCTGCTGCGGCGTCTTCGGCCCCGACGGGCGCTTCGCCGCCTTCGTGGGCCTGGCCACCGGCGTGGTCGTCCACGACACCCTCACCGGCCGCACCCACGCCCTGGGCGCCGGCACGCACCCGCGCTTCTCGGCCGACGGGCGCGCCCTGCTCTTCGACCGCTGCGCCGACGACGGCCGCCGCCTGACGGCCTGCACGCTGCACCTGGCCGACCTGTCGGGCGCCACGCCCGTCGTGCACGACCTCACCGGCGTGCCCGCCCTGGCCACCCACCCCGCCCTGGCCCCCGACGGGCGCACGCTGGCCTTCGAGGCGAACGGGGCCATCTGGGTGGGCACCGTCCACCGCTGACGCCCGCCGCGCGGCCGACCCACGGACGGTCGGCGCGGCTTCGCCGGGCGCAGCCTAGGCCCTTGCGCGGCGCTCATTTCCGCGTATCCTCGCGGCGTCGACGGAAGGGGTCCCATGAGCTCCCGCCAGAACCGCTTCGCGCGTTCGGTCGAGCGCGGGCTGGGCAGCGCCGCCCTCGCCTCGTACCGCAACCCCGGCCGCATGCTGCTCGGTGTGGTCGCCGTCCTCGTGTTCTCGACGTGGGGCGCCCGGTCGCTCAGCGTCGACAGCGACTTCGTGAACGTGCTGCCTCCGTCGTTCCCCAGCGTGGCCGGGCTCGATCTGCTCGAAAAGCGCTACGGCGGCGTGGGCTACGTCACCGTGGTGGGCCACGGCGCGCTCCCCGCCGACCTCGAGCGCTTCGCCGACGACGTGACGCCCAAGCTCGCGGCCCTGCCCGACGTGCGCTACGTGAAGTCCAAGCGCCCGTTCGCGACCCTCGAAGACCGCGCCGGTTACTTCTTCGACGTCGAGGATCTGACGATCGCCCGCGAGCGCATCGGCGCCCGCGAGAAGTACGAGCGCCGCAAGCACAACCCCATGTACGTCGACCTGGGGGCCGACGAAGCCCCGTCGCTCGACTTCAGCGACCTCATCGACAAGTACCGTGCCCGCATGTCCCGCAAGGGCTTCGACGTCGAGGGCACGCACTCGCAGTCGGCCTACTACCTCGACGCCGAGCACCGCATGATCGCGGTGTTCGTGAAGCCTACCCAACTCGCGCGCGACTTCGACTTCGACAAGCGCGTCCGCGCCGAGGTCGAGGGCGTGCTGGCCAGCCTCGACCCGTCCGCCTACGGCGCCGGCTTCCGCATCGAGCTCACGGGCACGTACGTGAAAAAGGTGGTGCTGCAGCAGCGCGTCATCCGCGACGTGGCCATCGCGTCGACGCTCGGCATGGTGCTCGTGCTGCTGTACCTGGCCCTGCACTTCCGCTCGTTCATCGCCATCGTCCTCATCATGGCGCCGCTGATGGTCGGGCTGAACGCCATGTTCGGCTTCGCGGGGCTGGCCATCGGCAAGCTGAGCATGCTCACGGCCTTCGTCGGCGTCATCCTGCTCGGACTGGGGATCGACCACGGCATTCACTTCCTGGGGCGATTCGCGGCCCATCGCGCCGCAGGCGCATCGTCCGAGCGAGCCATCGAGGCCACGTTCACGCACACGGGGCGCGCGGTGCTGGTGGCCGCCGCCACGACCGTGGTCGGCTTCCTGAGCCTCGCCACGTCCGAGTTCAAGGCCTTCCGCGAGTTCGGCCTCATCGCGGCGGTGGGCATGCTGATGATGGTCGCGGCGTTCAAGCTGATGATGCCCGGGCTCATCGGCCTGGCCGAGCGCTTCCACCTCGAGGTGCGGGTCCGGTCCATCCACGAGCGCAGCCCCTGGGTCCAGCACGTCCGCCGCCTCGCGCTCCCGACGGTGGTGGTGGCCCTGCTGCTCGCGCCGTTCGTCCTGGTGGCGGCGCGCCAGCTCGAGTTCGACGAAGACTTCCGCACCCTCGAGGGCCGCGACCGCACCCACCTGCTCGACGAGCGCGTCGACGAGATCGTGGGGTACTCGAACTCGCCCATCGTGGTGCTCACCGACGACGCCGACGACGAGAAGGCCGCCACCGAAGAGCTGCGCCGCCGCATGCACGAGCTCGGCAAAGAGACCCGCATCGACTTCGTGGCCTCGCTGTCCGACTTCGTGCCCGCCGACCAACCGGCCAAGCGCGTCGAGCTCCAGCGCATCCACGAGATCCTGCAGCGCGTGAAGCCCGCGTGGCTCGAACGCGACCGCGATCGCGACTTCCTGGACCGCGCGTTGCGCATGTCGGCCGCCGAACCCTTCACGCGCGCCCAGCTGCCCGTGGAGATCCGCCGCCAGTTCTCGGGCATGGAGGAGCACGCGGGCTTCGTGCTGGTCTTCCCCGGGGTGCGCACGAGCGACGGCCGCGAGGTGATGAAGCTGGCCGACGAGGTGCGCTCCATCCGGCTGGGTGGCGGACGCGAGGTCAGCGCCGCGGGCGAGTGCATGGTGCTGGCCGACATCCTGCAGATGCTGCTGCGCGAGGCCCAGCCCGTGATCCTGCTCACGCTGCTGCTGGTCTTCCTGACCCTCTGGGTGCTCGGCGAGACGTTCCGCGACGCGTTGGCGGCGTTTCTGATCGCGACCGCCACGCTGGCCGCCTTATTCGGCGTGATGCGGTGGGCGGGCCTGTCCCTCAACTACTTCAACGTCATGCTGATCCCGGTCCTGTTCGGGGCGTCGGTCGACGGCGCGGTGCACCTGCTGGCCGAGCGACGCCGCGTGCGCTCCACCGAGGGCGGGTTGGTCGAGGCCGGGCCACCCGTAGCGGGCTCGCTGCTGACCACCGGCATGGGCTTCGGCTCGCTCTTCGTGGCCTCCCACGACGCCCTGCGCTCGTTCGGCGAGGCGGCGGTCATCGGCTTCTCGGCCAACGCGCTGCTGTGCCTCGTCGTCCTGCCCGCGATCCTGGCCGTCTGGGAGCGCTGGCGGGGTCGTCGAGCACCGGTCGGGAGCCCCGGCGTTTCCCCTTGACGATCCCGCCCGCAGCCTGTCCGATCGTCCGGCAAAGGAGGGCTCCCATGCGTCGCTTCGCCGTCATCCTCGCCACGCTGCTCGTCGCCACGGCGGTCCAGGCTGCCCCGGGCGCCACCGCGGCCGGCGCCACGTGCTCCGAGACCGCCACCGACCGCACCCAGGCGCTCATCGACACCTTCAAGGCCGTCGAGGCGCCCGCCAAGGACCAGAAGGCCACCCCGGCGCAGGCCGCGGCCAACAAGCCGCGCTTCGAGGCGCTCGACGGCTTCTTCGACTACGACAGCATCGTGGGCGGCGCCATCGTCGGTCGCGAGAAGGCCTTCAACGCCGACCAGCTGAAGCGCTACCGCGCGTCGTTCCGCGACGTGATCCGCGCCGTGGCCTACCCGGGTGGGGGCCGCTTCTTCCAGCGGGCCACCTTCACCGTGCGCGCCGGCGACGACAAGGACGGCACGTCGGCGGCCGTGGTCGATGCCGCCATCGCCGACGAAGACTTCACGGTCGCCGTCCTGTTCCGCTGGAAGAAGGTCGGCGACCACCTGCGCGTGGTCGACGTGGCCTTCGACGGCGACTCGCTGATCCTCGACTACCGCAACCAGTTCGGCCGCATCCTCGAGAAGGAGGGCGCCGCGGGGCTCGTGCAGCGCCTCGAGAAGCGCCTGGCCGAGGAGACCGCGGCCCCATGAGGCGCGCTATCGGCGTCGTCCTCTGCCTGCTCCCCGCGCTCGCGTCCGCCGAGCCGCTCTCGCTGGCCGATTGCGTGGCGCGCGCCCTGGCCAACGACCCGCGCATCGAGGAGGCCGAGGCCAAGGTCCAGGGCCACGAGGCCACGCTGGCCGAGGTCGAGTCGGTGTTCTACCCGAAGCTGAAGGCCATCGCCTGGGTCGCGCCCATGTTCACGGTGCACGGCTCGGCCCTCGACCAGGACGTGAGGCGCGACTACAGCCTCGGCGCCTGGGGCCCCTACACGCACCTGAAGGCTCAGCTGGCCCAGCCGCTCACCACCTTCGGCCGCTACAACGCCGGCAAGAGCGCGGCCACCCACCGCGTGATGGTCGAAAAGGCGCGCGTGCGCGAGGCGCAGCACGCCGTGGCGCTCGAGGTGGTGCGCATGTACATGACGCACCTGATGGCCCGGGGCATCCTGCCCGCCCTCGACAACGCGGCCAAGCTGCTGGCCGACGCCGAAAAGACCGGGCGCGACGAGTACGAAAAGGGCAGCGGGAAGGTCACGCAGACGGACCTCATGCGCCTGCGCTACGGAGCCCTCGAGGTCGAAAAGTACCGCCTGACGGCCCGCGACGGCGCCGACCTCTCGCTGGCGGCCCTGCGTCGCCTGGTGGGGCAGCCCGCCGACCTGCCCCTCGAGCTGGCCGACCTGCGCCTGCCCGAGGCCGACCCCGCGCCCCTGCCCGAGCTCGACGTGCTGGTGGGCGAGGCCACGCGCGAGCGCCCCGAGTGGACGCAGATCGAGCACGGCCAGCAGGCGGCCCAGGCGCTCGAGAAGGCCGAGAAGATGGCCAACGCCCCCGTGTTCTTCGTGGCCGGCGAGGTCTCGTACGACTGGGCGCCCACGCGCGACGACTCGCCGAACCCCTACCACTACGATCCCTACAACGACCTGGTGGGCGGCATCGCAGTGGGGCTGCTCTTCGACCTCGACCCGGCGCTGGCCCACGCCAAGGCCGACAAGGCCCGCGCGCTGCAGGCGCGGGTGACGGCGCTCCGCCGCCTGGCCGACAGCGGCATCCCCCTGCAGGTGCGAAAGGCCCGCGACGACGCCAGCCGCCAGCGCGAGCTGGTGCGCCTGGCCACCGAGGCCGAGACCTGCGCCAAGAGGTGGATGACGTCGGCGGCCGCCGGCTACGTGGCGGGCGTGGGAGAAGCCAAGGACCTGCTCGAGGGGCTGGCCGCCTACCTGTTCGCGCGGCGCGATCACCTGCAGGCGCTGCTCGACTGGCACGTGACGCTGGGGGAGCTGACCTGGGCGGTCGGCCGCATCCCCGGAAAGGACCCGCTACCCGGCCTGTGACTGGACCCCTTGGTAGTCGCGCGCCGCAGCCCGCTCGCGCTCGCTCCACGACAACGCCGGCATCGGCCACACGCGCGTCGCGAGCGTGAACATGGCCCACGCGAGGCCTACGCCCGCCACCGCGTCCACCCAGTAGTGCTGCTTGGTGGTGTGCACCGTCACGAACACGCCGACGGCCACCAGGGCCGAGTACCATCGCAGCACGGGCTGGCGCGAAGCCCACGCCCCGAAGGCGGCCATGCAGGCGTTGGCCACGTGGGTCGAGGGGAAGGTGTTGTTGGCGGGATCGGTGCCCCAGAACCACTGGATGGCGGCCGCCGTGATGGCGTCGGCGTCGCCCACGCCCACGGGCCGCGGGAAGGTCGAGGGCACCACGAAGTACATGGCCGAGCTGACCAACTGCCCCATGAGGACCGCGAGGACCACGCGGAACACCAGGCGTACGTCCCGCATGGCCACGCTCATCACGACCAGGCCGAACACGTAGTGCGGGAAGTAGATCCACCACGTCCACGGCAGGAACGGGATGGCGCGGTCGAGAGCGGTGGTGAGATCGTAGCTGCGGTGCAGGGTGGCGGCCGACGCGGGGAAGTACGTCAGCGCGACCAGGCCGATGGTGGCGGCCACCAGGAAGATCCGCCACAGCACGAACCGGACGCTCCAGCGCGGCGGGTCGAAGCGGATCAACAAGGCATCGAGGCGCTCGGACACGGGTCCCCCCCTTCCGAGAAAGGCACAGTATAGCGAGGGTTCCTGACAAGGGAACCCCGGAATTGCGGACACGCGTCGAACGGAATAACGGCGCGGGCGCCAGGGTTCATCCTCTGCCACGTCGAGGAGCCCATGTCGCTGTTCTTCTGTCCGCACTGCGAGAAGGAGTTCGACGTCACGCCCGGAGGTGACGCCCGCTGCCCGCACTGCTTGCGCCAGCGCGACCTGGTCCCCCTGGGCGGGCCGTCGGTGCGCGTCGAGCGGGCGTCGCGGCGACCACTCGGCTGGGTGGCGCTGGGCCTCGCGTTGCTGACGGCCGCGGGCGGCGCCGCGGTCTGGTTCCTTCGCCAGCACCACGACACCCCCGCTGCGGCGCCGAGCGCGGTCGACGCCAAGGTGCAGGCCGAGCTGGACACGTTCGGGCACGACTACCAGGGCGAGATCGGGCTGGCCCGGCTGCTGGCGCTGATCGCCGAGCGCGTCAAGGCGGGCACGGTGGTCGTGGGCCCGGACGAGCCCCACGTGCGCCCGCAGGTCCTCGCGACGCTGCTCCAGAACAACGCGCCGCTGCACGCCAGCGAGGTCTCGGTGGCGCTGCTCGTACACCTGCTGGCCGAGGGGCAGGCCCTCAAGCTGACGGTCAGCGAGTCCCGCGAGCCGAACCGCGGCCTCACGTCGTTTGCGGGCAAGCACCTCGCGTTCCTGCTGCGCGACCAGCGCACGCCCGTCGTGCCCTCCGATACGGCCCCCGCGGCCGAGGTGGTCCTGCGCCCGACGACGCTGCTGGCCTGGGGCCACACCGATCGCGCGCGCTCGGCCCGCCAGGCCGGAGACACGCGCGCCGCGGCCTCCGCGCTCGACGAGGCGCTGACCCTGGCGCCCCAGGATCCGCTGGTGCTCTTCGAACGCTGCCGCCTCGGCATGGCCCAGAAGATGCCAGAGTTTGCGCTGCCCGACTGCGACAAGGCGCTGGCGCAGGGCAAGGATCTCGACGGGCTCATCGAGGTGGCGGGCTACTACCTCGACGCCGCGCTGCTCTTCCGCGCGCTGCAGGCCGTGAACGACGCCATCGCCCTCGACGGCAAGTCGGCGGCCGCGTGGGTGCGTCGCGCCGACGTGCGCATCGCGCAGCTGGCCAGCTCGCCGGCCGACCAGCACGCCGCGCTGCTCGCCGACGTCGACGCCGCGGTGGCCGAGGCCGAGCGACTGGACGCCCAGGTGCCCGGGTTGCACCTGGCCCGCGCCCGCCGCGCGTTCTTGCAGAACGACTTCGTGACGGGCTCCGACGAGGCCGAGGCCGAGCTGCGCCGCCACCCCGAGGGCGAGGCGGCCTACACGCTGCTCGGCGACCTGTACCTGCGCTCTCAGCTGTGGCCCGAGCTCGACGACCTGTACACGCGCTACCTCGAGCGCTGGCCCGACCGCCCCCAGGGCGTGCAGCTGCTGGCGGTGGCCAAGATGAGCCGCAACGAGCCGGCCGAGGCCGAGAAGCTCCTGAAGAAGCTCCTGTCCATCGACCCGCGCCGCCAGGGAACGCGCACGCAGCTCGCGACCATCTACCTGAGCGGCGAGCGCGAGGCCGAGGGCCTGGCCCTGCTCGACGCCGAAGCGTCGCAGTTCCCGGATGATCCGGCTCCGCGCCTGCTGAAGGCCCAGGTGCTGGTCTTGAAGGAGCGTTGGGCCGAGGTCATCCCCGTGCTCGAGGGCTTCCTCGAGGCCTGGCCCAAGAACCCCGAGGGGCTCACCCTGCTCTACACGGCCTACCGCAAGAGCAACGCCCCCGACAAGGCCGCCGCGCTGCTCGATCGCGCCGACCAGAAGCTCGTGAAGGCCCGCGCCCTCGTGGCGCGCCGGCTGCTCGAGGAGGGCCAGGTCGACGAGGGGCTGGCGCTGCTGGCCGAGGCCCAGGCGAGGTCACCCGACGACGAGGAGATCTCGGTCACGCTGGGCGCGGCCTACCACGCGCTCGGCAAGACCGCCGAAGCCGACGCCGTCAAGGCGAAGGCGCTGGAGCGCTCGTCGAACCGCGAGCAGCTCGAGCAGCGCTTCGAGGAGGCCTTCACCGAGGTGAAGAGCGACCAGGAGCCCCCCACGCGATGACCACCACGGACCTGCGCCTGGCCGCCTACCTCGAGCTGCTGCGTCGCTGGAACCGCAGCGTGAACCTGGTGGCCTCGGGCGACGAGCCCGTGCTCGAGCAGCGGCACCTGGCCGACTCCCTGGCGTTGGTCGACCTGGTGCGTCCCGACGTCGCCACCGTGCTCGATCTCGGCAGCGGCGGCGGCTTCCCCGGCATCCCCCTGGCCATCGCGCGCCCCGACCTCGCGGTCACGCTGCTCGACACCAAGACCAAGGCCATCGCCTTCCTGCGCACGGTGCGCCGCGAGCTGTCGCTCACCAACGTGCGTGTGCTGCACACCCGCGTCGAGGAGCTCACTCCCGATCCGCCCCCCGACCTGATCGTCTCGCGCGCCGCGTTCCCGCCCCCCGAGCTGCTGCGGCACGCCTCGCGCCTGCTGGCCGCGGGAGGGCGCGTCATCGTGATGTACGGCGCCAAGCTGCCGGTGGAGCACCCCGTCGAGTACGAGCTCGAAGGCGAGCAAGCCCGCCCCGAGGGCCGCCGTAACGTTATCTATAGACGCTTGTAGGGGCGTAGTTCATCACGCCCGTCAGAAGGGCGGCAGGTCTTTCTCGGTGGCCACGTCGAGGCGCGCGCCGTCGGTGCGCACGGTGATCTGGCCGTGCACCTCGGTAGTGTACGTGCGGATACCCCGCGCCTTCAGGCGCGCCATGGTCTCGCGGCTGGGGTGGCGATAGCTGTTGCCCTTGCCCACTTCGATGACGGCGATCGACGGCGCGACCTTGTCGAGGAAGCCGTCTCGCGACGTGTACTTCGAGCCGTGGTGCGCCACCTTCAACACGTCGGACGGCAGCTCGTCGGCGTGGTTGTCCAGCAGGTAGCGCTCGACCTCCTCCTCAGCGTCGCCGGGGAAGAGCAGGTGCACCTTGCCGTAGCTGAGGCGCGTGACGACGCTGGTGCAGTTCAACACCGAACGGTCCGAGTGGATCCAGCTCTCGCCGGGCGACAGGATCTGCAGCTCGACGTCGTCGGACAGCTTGATGCGCATCCCCGCGCGCGCCTTCTTGTACCGGATGCCCTTCTCCTGGATGAGCTCGAGCACCTTGCGGTACGTCGCCGACGTGTGGGGATAGCCCGGGTCGTAGACCAGCCCGACGTCGAACGCCTTCAGGATCGCCGTGGCGTTGCCGATGTGGTCGGCGTGGGGGTGCGTGAGGATCAGCGCGTCGATGCGCGTCACGCCCCGGGCCTTCAACGCACGCTTCACCTTGCCACGCGCCTTGGGGCCGCCGGTGTCGATGAGCACGGTCTTGCCGTTGTACGAGCGCAGCAGGATGGCGTCGCCCTGGCCGACATCGAGGTAGTCGACCTGCACCGTGCGCGCGGGGTCGAGCGGAGCCTTGGCGGACTCGCCCGCCGCGGGCTGGACCGGCGGTGACGCTTGGGATTGCACCGGCCGTGGCAGCGGTTGGGCCGCGGCGAGGGCGGCCGCACCGATCAACGCCGCGACGACGACCAGCAGACGCACGCGGACCGGCAGGAGCATCTACCACGTCCCTTCGTCGCGGAGCGCGCGCCCGGTACGACGTACGAAGGTCTCGAGGGCCTTGCGGGTGTCGTCGGGCAGCTCGGTGAAGTGCAGGCCGACCCCGCCGCCGGCATCGTCGGGGCGGTGCCACACGACCTTGCCGAGCGCCTGCAGGCCCTTGCGCTCGGGCAGGTCGAAGACCAGGTCGACCTCGCGGCCCAGGGGCATGGACGCGGACGTCCGAACGAACACGCCGGTCAGGCTCACGTTCTCGGTGTCGCCTTGCAGCAGCCGATGCTCGACACGCAGGTTGATGGGCACACCCAGCGCCACGCGCGGCGACACGCGCAGGCCACTTCCCGAGGCCGCGGGGGCGACCGGGGCGGGCACCGCAGCCGGGACCTCGGGGGCCACGGGCGCTGCAGGGGTCGGGCTCGCCGCGGGCCGGTCGGTGGGCGACGAGAACAGCGGAGCGGCGGCGGCGGGCGACAACGGCTCGGTGCCGCCCTTGAAGACCCCCGCGATCGCACACGAGATCGCGCGCTCGCGCTCGAGCAGGCGCTCGCGGACGCGGGCCAGCCCCTGATCGACGGCCTCGAGGGCCGCCCGGCGATGATCGAGGAGCTCCTGCCACTCGGCGGCCAGGGCCTCCCAGCTGCCGAGGATGCGCGCCCACTCCTCCTCGAGCAGCGACCGCCGCGCCACCAGGCTCTGCCAGGCACGGGCGTCGACGGAGTCGCCGAGCAGGTCGTCGGGATCCGGCGCCTCGGGCAGCGTCGTCCGCGCGGCGACCTCGGGGAAGCGCTCGTGGAAGTCGCGCTCCTTGTCCTGCACCCAGTCGAAGAGGCTGCGCAGCTGCACCAGCGTCGGGCTGCGGTCGCGGCGGCGGGCGTCGAGCAACCCCCACTCGGCGTCGATCTGCTCGACGCGCCGCGCGAGCTCGGCCAGGCGCTCGATCCGCTCGTTGCTCATGCCAGCGCCTCCAGGGCTTTGCGCTTCTCCTCGAGCACCGGGACCCCCGGGTGCTGCGCGCAGAGCTCGTCGAGGATCTCGCGCGCCTCGGCGTACAGCTTGTTCTGCAGGTAGAAATCGACCTCGTGCAGGTCGGCCCGCACGGCCTCGGGCAGATCGACGGGCTCGGGCTCGGCAGGAGCCACGTGTACGCCCTCGAGCGGTGGGGGCTCGACCGGCCCGTCGCCCATGGCGCGCACGGCGGCGAACGGGTCGAGGTCGTGCGTGCCAAAGGCCTCGAAGACGACGGCGGTGTCGGCCACCACGGTCTCTTCCAGGTCGCCCACGTCGAACTCGACCTCGTCCTCGGGCTCGGCCGTGGGCGAGGCTACGGGCTCGGCCACCTCGAGCACCTCGTCGATGTCCTCCTCGATGGCCAGCTCGGAGAAGTCGCCCGTGGGCGGCTCGGCCTCGGGCGCCTGGATGATCGTGACCTCGTCGAAGTTCTCGAACTCGACCTCCTGCCCCGAGCGCAGGTGGCCGGCGTCGACCACGACCTGGTCCGAGTGCCCGCTGAGGCGCTGGATCTGGCGTTCGTAGCGCTCCTTCTCGGGCAGCAGGTTGTCGGCCTCGGCCTGCCGGACGAGCTCCTTCAACACGTACACGGCCTTGTCGCGCTCACCGAGCTCGGCGAACATGCGTGTGATCATCTCGAGCACGTCGCGGCCCTTGGGCTTCAGGTCGTAGCAGGTCTGCAGCTTCTCGAGGGCCTTCAGGTACTGCTTGCGCTGGGCGAAGACCTCGGCCATGCGACGGTTGGTCTCGACGTCGTCGGGCTGGAAGTGCAGGTAGCGCTCGCCGACCTGCAGGAAGGCGTCGATCTCGCCGCGCTTGAACAGCTCGCCGGCCGCGATGCGCAGCTGCTGCTTCGCGAGGTCGGGCTGCTCGAGCTTCACGTAGGACTCGGCCAGGCGCACGCGGTCGACCACGTTGTCGGGGTTCAGATCGAGCACGCGCTCGACGACGCTCAGCTTCTCGAGCACGCGACGTTGGCGGTGGTAGACATCGATGGCGGCGCGGTAGCGGATGACGGCGTCGGAGAACAGGCCCATCTGGCGGAACAGGTCGCCCAGGGCCACGAGCAGGTCGGCGTCTTCGGGGAAGCGCTCGGTGAGCGCCTTGTACATCGAGATGGCCTTGAGGAGGTAGCCCTCGCGACGGTAGAAGTCGCCGACGCGTACGTAGGCCTCGCGCGCCGACGCCATCTCGCCGAGCTCGGCATACACGTCGCCCAGGCGCGTGAGCGCGCGGATGTTGTCGGGCTCGCGCTTCAGGACCTTCTTCAGCTCTGACACGGCCTTCTTGCGCGCACCCTTCTGCAGGAACTTCTCGGCGCTCTGCAGTCGCTGGGTAGCCGCTTCCTTCGACATGTGCCTCTCGCCGGTGGACGGTTGGCGCGACAGGACGGCTCGGGCCGTCGTCAAACTCTACGGGCTGGCAAGCCTTGCGTCAACCTTCGGGTGGCGCGCGGCGCCGGCCCCGTGGCGACGCTGACGGCCGGCGGCTGACACCCGGTTTTGGCTTGACACCGCAGACCCGTCCGGGTAACAAGGTGCACCCGTCTTTGCGGGGAAGTCTCTGGAGGTTCTTCGTGGCGAACATCAAGTCGGCGATCAAGCGGCATCGGCAGAGCATCAAGCGTCGCGTGCGCAACCGGGCGTTCCGCACCCAGCTCCGCGGCAAGGTCAAGGCTCTGCGCCTCTCCCTGGACCTCTCGAAGGTCAAGCAGGACGAGCTCGCGACCCTCATGAAGGAAGCGCAGGCGACCATCGCGCACGTGGCGGCCAAGGGCGTCATCAAGGCCAAGACGGCCGCGCGCCAGATCTCCCGCCTTCAAAAGCACGTCAACGCGAAGATCTCCGGCTGATCCTTCGGAGCCACTCTTCCGGTTCGCGTCGCTCCAGGGGCCCCGCAGCCTCTCGCGCCAGATCCGTCCAGGCTCGCTCGGATACTCCAGGCTCCCCCGCTCGATACGCTGCAACCGCCAGCGTCCGTAACGCCTCACGCCGCACCTCGGGGTAGGCTTCGAACGACACGCCCGCGGCCAGCCAGGGCCGCAGCACGGTGAGCGCCTGCGTCACCCGCTGGGCCCCCAGGTGCCGGCGCGCTGACAGGTAGGCGGCACGGGCGTCGCGCACGGCCAGGCCGTCGAGGGTACGCCAGGCCTCCGCACCGCGACGCCCGCCGGTCGGGAAAAGCCACGCATCGGCCAGCTCCGGTAACGGCAGCGCGGGCGCCTCGAGCGCGAGGAGCCGCACCGCCGCCTGGCGCTTCAGGCTCAGGTCGCGCACGCCGTCGCGCAGCCGCGCCCACGCCTGGCGCGCGTCGTCGCTCCTCCCCCCCAGCGCCGCCAGATCGGCCTCGGCCAGGCGCGCCCAGAACGACATCGGCAGGGGTGGTTCGCGGTCGAGCAGCCGCTGCACCGCCGCCTCGGCCTCGCGCAGCCGCCCTTCGGCCACCAGGCTCCGCACGGCCAGCAACGGGTCGACCGGCTCCCCCGCCACGCGATCGGCCTGGGCGAGGGCTTCTCGCACGCGGTCCCAGGCCCCGCAGGCCACCAGCCCGGGCACGCGAGCCACGGCCCGCGCCCGCTCCTGCGAGCAACGCTCGGTGAAGATCGAGCGCTGCGCCAGGTACTCGCCCAGCAACGCCTGGTCCTCGGCTCCCAGGGTGACCTCGCGCGCCAGCCACGCGCGCCACTCCGCGTCGAGGGACGCGAGCGACGCACCCGTCGCCTGCGCCACGTCTCCCTCCCGGTACGCCGCCAGCACGACGCCCACGCCGCGCGTCTCGAGCAGGAAGCCGACGAACGAGGCCGCCGCCGCGTAGGCGCGCCGACCCGGCAGCGTCCAGAAGCGCGCCGGCGAGACCAGGTCGGTCGGCGCCGGCAGGGCGCCCTCGTCGAGCATACGCCGGGCTTGCCAGTGCACGGGGAAGCGCTCGGGGCAGGCCGTGAGCGCTTCGGCGCTGCCTTCGACCAGCCCCAGGTTCGGCAGGAGCCCGGTCCAGGGCAGGCCCAGCCAGCCCGGCGTGGCCGGGGCCAGCAGCGCGTGCAGCAGCTCGTGCTTCACCGTGCAGGCGTCCCAGCTGCCCAGGCTGAGGTAGGCGGCGTGGCGCCAGGGCTTGGTCACGGCCACGCGGCGCGACCCGATCTGCCGTCCGCGCTCGCTGTCGGAGGGGAAGACGTACAGCGTGGCGCGCGCGTCGGGCAGGCCGAGCGCCGCGCGGGCCTCCTGGTAGGCGAAGAGCGCGTCGTCCCACGCCGCGTCACGCGTGGCCGGGGGCGTGCGTCGCGCGTCGAAGCGCACCGTGAGGCCTTCGAAGGTGCGCACCTCGGGCAGCGTGCGCGCCAGGGCGGCGTCGTCGACGCCCAGGCCGAGCGCGGGTCCGGCCACCAGGGCACCCACCGCCGCGAGCGCCGACACCAGCGCCAGGACTCTCAATCGCCGCGAGCGTTCGGCCGCCGAGCGCAACGCCAGCACCACCGCGAGCGCCGCAACCAGCCCCACCGCGCGGTGCAGCAATGCGGCCCGGCTCAGCTCGAAGAACCGATCGTAGACAGGACCCGGGAACACGCCGGCGACCAGGTGCAGCACGTAGACCTGCGGCCCCGTGTAGAGTGGGACCAGGGCCAGGAGCAGCGTGGCGAGCACGAAGCCGGCCCACGCGGCCACCACCCTCGCGGCGCTCCCCAGGCGCGAGATCCCGGCCGCGAACGCGAGGCCCACGCCCACGCCACCCCCCGTCGTCACCAGGAAGTCGGCGACGCCGATCGGGTCCCGGCAGCCGCCGGTGACGACCTCGGCCAGCGCCACGGGCACCAGGCTCGCGACCACCAGCGCCCACCACGTGAACGGCAGCGCCCGCAGCACGGCGGCCGGTACCAGGCGCCCCCAGGCCACGGCCGCCAGGGGCGCCGGCAGCAGCAGGAAGACCACCGTCGCGCCGAGCACCGCGAAGTGGCCCAGGTGGTCGAACTGGGGGAGCAGCAGCAGCGCGGCCGAGCCCACGCCCTGGCAGGCGACCGCCGCGACGAGGAGCCGGTGGGGCCTCATCCCATGATCGCTACGACGTTGTCGATCAGGCGGGTGCGGCCGAAGAACACAGCCGCGGCGAGCACCACGCGGCGCCCCGGCTCACGGGCGACGATCTCGTCGAGCGTGTCGGCGTCGGCCACCGTCAGGTAATCGGGGCGGCCGCCGGCGGCCTCGAGCGAGGCCCGGAGCGTGGCGAGGGCCGGGCCCGGCTCGCCCCCCGCGGACAGCGCGGCGGCGGCGGCGACCAGGCCGCGCGGCAGGGCCAGGGCGTTCGCGCGCTCGATCGGCGACAGGAACACGTTGCGCGAGCTGAGGGCCAGCCCGTCGGGCTCACGCACCGTGGGGAGCCCCACCAGCCGAACGTCGAGGAGCAGGTCGGTCGTCATGCGGGAGATCACGCGGAACTGCTGGTAGTCCTTCAGCCCGAACACCGCTACGTGCGGCTGCACGACGACGAAGAGCTTGGCCACGACGGTGGCCACGCCCCGGAAGTGCCCGGGGCGGGAGGCCCCGCAGAGGCCACGCGTCAAGCTGCCTTCGACGGTCACGAACGTGGACGCGGCCGCCGGGTACATCTCGGCCGTGGGCGGGAAGAACAGGGCCGCGACCCCCTCGGCCTCGAGCAGCCGCTGGTCCCGCGGCAGGTCGCGCGGGTAGCGATCGAGGTCCTCGGTGGGTCCGAACTGCGTCGGGTTCACGTAGATGCTGACGACGACCACGTCGGCACGGCGACGCGCTTCGCGCACGAGCTCGAGGTGGCCCTCGTGCAGGTAGCCCATCGTGGGCACGAAGCCGATGGTCCGCCCGGCGGCGCGCTGCTCGGCGCTCCAGCGTCGCATGGCGTCGACGGTCGTGAGGATCTGCATGGGAGGTCTCCGTGCCGTGGATCGGCCTACCGGAAGGAATGCTCCTCGGCCGGGAAGCGCCCGGCCGCGACGTCGGCGCAGTACTCGTTCAGCGCGGCGCGGACGTCGGTGGCGTAGTCGCGGTACTTCTTCAAGAACTTCGGGTTGAACCGATCGTCGAGGCCCAGGAAGTCGTGCAGCACGAGCACCTGGCCGTCACAGCCGGCGCCCGCGCCGATGCCGATGGTCGGCAGCGACACCTCGGCCGTGATCCGTGCCGCCAGCGCCGCGGGCACCATCTCGAGGACGACCGCGTAGGCGCCGGCTTGCTCGAGCGCTCGCGCGTCCTCGAGCAACGCGAGGGCGGCGGCCTCTTCGCGGCCCTGCACGCGGTAACCCCCGAAGCCGTGCACCGACTGGGGCGTGAAGCCCAGGTGCCCCATGACCGGGATGCCCATCTGCACGAGGCGGCCAACCGTCTCGGCCACGCGCACCCCGCCCTCGAGCTTGACCGCGTGCGCCCTGCCGTGCTGCACGATGCGTACGGCGTTCTCGACCGCCTGCCGACGCGTCACCTGGTACGAGCCGAAGGGCATGTCGGCCACCACGTGCACGCGCTGCACAGCCCGGGTCACGGCGCGCGTGTGGTACACGATGTCGTCGACCGTCACGGGCAGCGTGTTCTCGTGACCCTGGATGACGTTGCCGAGCGAGTCGCCGACCAGCACGGCGTCGATGTCACTGGTGTCGACGAGGCGCGCGAACGTCGCGTCGTAGCACGTGATCATCGAGATCTTCTCTCCGCGTTCCTTCTTTCGCGCGAACTGCTGGATCGTGACGGTCGCCATGGCGCGGCCTCCCCTCTGGAGAGCGGACGATAGTGCAGCCGCTTCGGGTTTTCAATCGCATTTCCCCGTCGCGGCGTTATCATTCCCCGTGTTGCAGGAGGAATTCATGGCACGCATCCATCTACTCTTGTCGTCTTTGCTGCTGACGCTCACCGCGGCCGCCTGCTCCGGCTCGGCTACGACGACCGACACCCGGGGCGGCGACGTCGAGGGAGAGTACACCTTCGACCTGGTCGGCAAGGATCTCGTCCCCCACGACGGCGCCAGCGACCCCGGCGGCGAAGATCTCGCGGAGCCCGACGCCGACGTGACGGGCGACCTGCCTGCCGGGGGCTTCGGCGCGCCCTGTGTCTCGAACGCAGACTGCCAGTCGAACTTCTGCGTGCTCGGGGAAGACGGCTTCGTCTGCACCGTGCCCTGCGAAAACGATTGCCCGGCCGGTTTCTCGTGCCGCGGCGTCGCGACGTCGTGGCCCGACGTGGTCTTCATCTGCATGCCCGACGTAGTGCCCGTGTGCCAGGCGTGCAGCGTCGACGTGCAGTGCAACGGTGGGGTGTGTGCCACGCTCGGCGACGACGAGCGCGCGTGCCTCGACGCCTGCCAGGGCGCCGGCGTCTGCCGCCCCGGCTACGAATGCCGCGCCCTGGCCACGACGGCCGGTCCCGAGGTGCAGGTGTGCGCCCCCGTCACCGACACGTGCTCGTGCACCGAGGCCAACCAGGGGCAGCAGCGCTCGTGCTCCACGGTCAACGAGGTCGGCACGTGCTTCGGCCTGCAGACGTGCGGGGGCTCGGGCGGCTGGGGCCCCTGCTCCGCCCCCGGAGCGGCCGCCGAGACGTGCAACGGCCTCGACGACGACTGCGACGGGCTGGTCGACGAAGGCCTGCACGAGGGTGACCCGTGCACCAACGACGTCGAAGGCGTGGGTTCGTGCCCGGGTATCACGAAGTGCCTGGGCGGCACGGGCTTCATCTGCGTGGGGCCCCAGCCCGCGCTCGACGTGTGCGACTACGTCGACAACAACTGCGACGGCGCCACCGACGAGGGCTTCGTCGACGCGGGCACCGGCGCCTACACCACCGACGAGCACTGCGGCGACTGCTTCACCTCGTGCGTCGGGGCCTTCCCCCACGGCGTCGGCACCTGCAACCAGGTCTTCGAGCCGCCCATCTGCACCGTGCTCGACTGTGAGTCGGGCTACGTCAAGGTGAACGACTTCCAGTGCGTGGCCGCGGCCATCTGCGAGCCGTGCGCGTCCGACGAGCAATGCCTGATCGACTTCGGCGCCTGCGTGGCCATCGGCGACAGCACCTACTGCTCGCGAACCTGCGCCGCCGACGGTGACTGCCCGCTGGGCTACGGCTGCCGCCCCATCGACGAGGAAGACGGCCAGACCTTCTGCGTGCCCGCCTCGGAGTCCTGCTCGTGCTCGCCGGGGAACGAGGGCTTCCTGCGCGCCTGCAGCCGCTTCTACCAGCCCGACGATCCCGGCCTGCCGTCCTACTCCTGCACCGGGCAGATGGTCTGCCAGACCACCGGCTGGAGCGACTGCCTGATGCCCGAGGAGGCCTGCGACCTGGTCGACAACGACTGCGACGGACTGATCGACGAGACCTTCGTCGACGAGAACGGCAAATACGCATCGGACCAGAACTGCGGCAAGTGCGGCAAGAACTGCGCGGCGCTCACGTTCCCCAACGCCGTGGGACGCTGTGACGCCAGCGGCGACGTGCCCTTCTGCACCATCGGCTGCGACGACGGCTGGCTCGACGTCGACGGCAACCCGGCCAACGGCTGCGAGTGCACCCCCGTCGCCGGCCCCGACAACCCCGAGGTGGTGGCCGGTCCCGGCAACGACTCCAACTGCGACGGTATCGACGGCGAGAAAGACAACGCCATCTTCGTGTCGAAGGAGGGCTCCGACGCCAACTCGGGCGCGTTCGGCGACCCCAAGCGCACCATCCAGGCTGGCGTCGACGCCGCGGCCTCGGCGGGCAAGCGCGACGTCTACGTGGCCACGGGAGTCTACAACGAGAGCGTACGCCTCGAGACCGGGGTGCGCGTGTACGGCGGGTACAGCTCCGACTTCCACGTCCGCACGGTCGTGCTGTACGAGACGGTCGTCATGGGGACCGCGCCGACGACCGAGCGCCCCGGCGCCGTGAACGCCATCGACATCGGCGACGGCGCGCTCACCGTGTTCGACGGTTTCTCGGTCTACGGCGCCGACAACAAGGTGCCGGGCGGCACGTCGATCGCCGTGTACGTGCGAAACGGCACCGACATGCTGCGCGTGACGAACAACCGCGTGGTCGCGGGCGACGGCGGCGACGGAATGCCGGGGAACCACGGCGGCGCCGGTGCCAGCGGCAGCTCGGGCCAACCCGGCGCCAAGGCTCACGACCTGGGCCACGACGGCTGCGCGGCGGCCGACGTCACGGCGGGCGGCGCGGCCGGCACCAACGCCTGTGGCGGCACGGGCGTCAGCGGCGGCAACGGCGGCTCGGCGATCTGCCCCGACTTTTTCGAGGGCGGCAACCAGATCTGCCCGAACTTCGGCGGCACGCAGACCTCCAAGGCCGAAGAGAAGGGCGCCGACGGCCAGGGCTCCTCGGGGTCCGACGGCAAGGGTGGCACCGCCGGTTTCGACAGCCTGATCTACGACGGCTTCTGCTCCGCCCTCGGTGGGTTCGGCAGCTGCGGGCTGTGCTCGAACCCGCAGGACGGCGCCAAGCCCGGAACGGCCGGAGCGGCCGGTACCGAGGGCGTCCTCGGCGCGGCGGGCCAGGGCTGCGCCACCGGCGACGGCTCTGTGGTCGGGGGCCTGTGGGTCCCCGGCGTGGCGTCCACGGGCGGCTCGGGCACCCACGGTGGGGGTGGCGGCGGCGGTGGCGCCGCCGGTGGCGTCGAGACCGGCGACTGCGCCGACTCCGGATCGAAGTACTCCGATCTGGGCGGCAGCGGCGGCGGCGGCGGCGCGGGCGGCTGCGAAGGCACCGGCGGCGGCGCGGGCGGCGGCGGTGGTGCCTCGTTCGGCATCTTCGTGGTGTTCGATGCGCCCCCGGCCTCGGTGCCCCAGGTCCTTGGCAACATGATCGCGGGCGGCAGCGGCGGGTACGGCGGCAACGGTGGCAACGGCGGCACGGGCGGCGTGGGCGGCGACGGCGGCGCAGGCGGCTTGACCGGCTCGGGCACCGACGACGCGTGGTGCGCCGACGCCGGCGGCTTCGGAGGGCGCGGCGGTGACGGCGGCCACGGCGGCGGCGGTGGCGGCGGCTGCGGCGGCGCAGCCTACGGCCTGTACGTCGCGGGGTCGGGCGGACTCTCCCTGACCGAGCTTGCCGCGGGCAACTTCGAGGTGGCCGCGGGCGTGCCGGGGCTGGGCGGAGCCGGCGGCTCGACGCTCGGAAGCCCGGGTGGTGCCGGCTTCCCGGGCGCGGTCGGGTTCACGAACTTCTGAACCCGTCGCATCGCATGAAGACCCGGACGTCTTCGCGTCATCCATGATCATCGACCGCGAACCGCTCACGCCGGACGGGATCCGACCCATGTACACTCGCCGAATCGACCCCCCACGCCTCGCCGCGTGGCTCCTGCTGGTCGCAGCAACGTTCCCGTTCGCCGCGACCGCGGCCCCCGGGAGGGCCGCCCTGCTGCTGCCCGACGCCCCCGTCGAGCTGCGCGATTTCGGCGAGCCTCCGCGCGACGTGATCCCGGTGGGGAACCTGCTGGTCGTGGTGGGAGAGCACGGCGGCGTGGGCGGCGTCGACCCGTTGACGGGCCTCACGCGGTGGAAGCGTACGCTCCCCGGCCTCACGACCTGGTGGCTGGCGGACGAGACCCTCGTGAGCGTGGGCGACAGCTTGACGCGCGTGTCGCTGGCCGACGGCGAGCCCCGCTGGGAGTACCCGCTCGGGTGCGCCCCCGGCCAGGGCTGCAACCTGCACGTGCTGGCCCACGACGGCGAGACGGCCTACCTGGGCGGCATCGGCTCCACGGTCACGAGCCTCATGCTCTTCGACCTGCAGGCGGGCCGCGAGCTGTGGCCGTCGTGGCTCCCGGTCGAGCGCGCGGTCCTGCGCCTGGTCCCCGGCGAGCGGCGCCTGCTGGTGCTGTCCGACGAGGGCGGCGTCGAGGTGTCGGCGCTGAACGCCGGCTCGGGGCTGCGGGCCTGGACCTACCGCTTCTCCGAGCACCCGACCGGCCTCGACGCGGTGGCCGTCACCGACCGCGGCGAGGTCGTGTGCGTGTCGTACGTCGTCGCGGGCCCCTCGCCGGCCGTGAACCTCGACGTGCTCGACGGCGCCTCGGGTGCCCTGCGCCTGTCGCGCACGGCCCTCGGCCAGACCGAGCCCGCGCGTTGCCTCTTCGACGGCGGTGGCGTGGTGCAGGTGGTCGGCGGCGCGACGCTCGAAGGGCTGGCCCTCACGAACCTGAAGAGCACGGGCGCCGCGCCGCTGCCCGGCACCTTGCGTCGCGTCGAGGCCGGAGCCCGCGGCGCCCTGCTGGCCACCGATGGCGGGCTGCTCTACGCCGACGCCGCGACGGGGCGCCTCGATGCGCTCGATCCCACGCCCTACGGCGCCGGATGCCGCGTCTTCCCGGGCGGCGTCGCCTGCGGCGACGCGGTGCTGGTAGCCGACGTGTCCGCCGGGGCCCCGAGAGCCGTCGCGCGGGCCATCGCGCCCGCGGTCGACAGCGCGCTCGTCGCGCACGGCGGGCGCCTGTTCGCCCTCGAGGTGACGCGGCTCGTGCCGTTCCGCGAGGTCGGCCCCGACGAGTTGGCGAGCCGCACGCTCGCCGAGGCGCGGTCCCTCGCTCTGCCAGCATTGGCCGATCGCGTGCGCATGCTCGGCGACCTGCAAGGCCGCGCCGGCACGCCCCCGGGCCCCGGCCATGCGGCGCTCGAGCGCGCCCTTGCGGCGCGCCTGCTGCTCGCGCCCGCCGAGTCCGAGGCGGCCCTGGCGCGGCTGGCGGGCGCGAGCCCGGTGCTGGCGGCGCGCCTGTCGGGCGCGCTGCTGGCGTTCGCCGGGCCCGCGTCGTCCGACGGCGCCGCGCGGGCCCGGTCCGTGCTCCGGGCCCTGCCGGCCGCCAGCCTGCCCCCCGCGCTCGTGCAGCGGCTGGCGGCCGCCCTCGCGCGCGGCGGCGACCACGAGGCCGCCGCCGCCCTGCTCGCCAGCGAGAGCGCGCGCCTCGGCGACACGGCGCTCGCTGGCTCGCTGCAGTCTGCTTCGGTGCGCTCCGCGGTGCGGGCCCAGGTCGATGCGGCGCGCGCCGCCGTCGACCTGGACGACGTCGACGAGGCGCGCTCCGCCTTGCAGGCCGCGCTCGACCTGCCGGGTGCCGACGCGGTGCTGCCCCGCGAGGGTGACGCCGACCGCCGCATCCGCGGCTTCGCCGCGTGGGACGAGAAGGGGATCCTGGCCGAGCTGAAGGGCGCCATGCTGGCGGTCGAAGCCGCCTTGAGCGCTTCGGTCAAGGCGGGCGGCGCGGCGCTGTGGCAAGCGTGCCAGACCGAGTGCGACCAGGTCGCCGACGACTGCCGGGCCGTCTTCGCCGACCGCAGCGCCTGCGCGTCGGTGGCCGGCCCCTGCACCTCGGGTTGTGCCACCGGCGCCCCGCGCCTGCCATCGGCCGATCTCAAGGGAGCGGCCGGGAGCGAGGGCTGGTGGCGGGCGGTGCTCGGAAAGTAGGAACGTCCGCTCTCGTCCTCGTCGGAGAGCCCGTCAGGGGGGCCAGGCCTCGCCACGCACGACCGGCGCCAACCGCCGCGCCAGCACGTCGGCCAGGGCCGCGTGGCCGGCCGCGTTGAAGTGGATGTCGTCGCCGTCGCGGAACGAGGGGAGGCGTCCGACCAGCTCCCGGTAGACCTCGAGGATCGGCACGCCGCGTTCGGCCGCCAGGCGCGCGACCGGCTCCAGGTGTACCTGGGCCTCGGGCCGGTCGTCGAGCACCGGTAGCGGGACGATCGCCACCCGCACCCCGCGCGCCGCTTCGCCGAGCGCACCGAAGGTCTCGCGCAGCTGCTGAAACAGCGGTGCGTCCTCCCGGTAGATGCGCTCCGGCTCGTGCTCGAGGACCTGCGACGCGTCCAGTCCGGCGCGGTAGGCCCGCAGCCGGAACAGGTTGACGAGCGCCAGGGGCGTCAGGCGAACGTTCGGCGTCCGGTGCATGTCGGTCTCGACGGGATCGTTGATGCAGTACGCGATCAGGACGACATCGGGCGAGAAGGCCCGGCCGCGCTCATGGAGCAGCGTCACCTCCTGTCGCAGCGAGAGCCCTGGCATCGACAGGTTCAACACCTCGACCGCAGGCGCGCCGGGGGCGTTCAACGCCCGCTCGAGCCGTGCCGGGTAGAGGTCCGCGGCGTCCCGCTCGGTAGACCCGGCCACGGTGGCCGACGTGCTGTCACCGATGACCAGGATGCGGACCACGCCGGACGGCTTCGGGACGACCACGTCATGCGGCGTCAGCAGCCCCTGGGAGTTCGTCAGCCCGCGCAGGCCGGGCCGATAGAGCAGCGGGATCCCGGGCAACGACACAGCCTCGAAGTCGTCCTCCGGGTAGGCCGTGACCGAGCCCAACTCCGCGGCGAACAGCCACCGGACGACGACCTCGGCGGCGGCGACGCCGACCGACGTGCCCAGGATCACGGCCAGCGCGATGAACCCGAAGCGCCGCGAGGGAGGGGTCGGCATGGGGGGCCTCACCGAACGTCGAAGCGAGGAACGACGCGGTACAGTACCAGGGGCACGTCGCGTCGCCGGCGCGGGTCATCGACGCCGGCCGCGGGCTCGGCCACGAGCCGGTGATCGACCAGGTCGACGCGCTCCTCGTAGATGGGCTCGAGGCGCGCGCGCGCCCGGATCGCCCCGCAGAACCCCGGATCGGTCATGGGGGGTCCGGGCGGGCGCGGGTTCGTGCACTCCCACGACCACAGGAAGTACCAGCACGTGGCTTGCCCCAACGGAGGCACCGCGAAGCGTCGCTCGAACGCCTCGAGCTCCTCGCTCGCCAGCGGCTCGCCCGCGCGCTCGAGGCCACGTACCAGCGCCACGGACGGCACCACCGAGGAGCGCGCTCGCGCCAGCCCAACCGCGTCGACCGCCACGTGGAAGTACCGCTGCCAACTGTTGATCCCGGCATCGGCCAGCGTGGTCGGGACGCCCAGGGCGCAGCCCTCGGGGACCCGCTCGAGCGCATGCCGCAGGAAGGCGTCGGTGACCGTTTGGTCGTACACGCGTGCCAGGTACGGAGCGTGGACGACAGGGCGTGCGGCCAACTCGAGCCCGAGCAGCGCGGCCAGCCCGACGGCCACGCGCGGCCCCGAGATCCAGCGCCCCGGCAGGTGCGGCCGCCACTGCTTCAGCCGCAGGAGGGCGCCGGCGAACCCTGCTCCGGCCCCCAGCGCGAGCCAGGGCAGCGCGTGCGAGCCGTAGCGGAACCACTCGAAGGGTCCGCACCCGTAGACCGCGTACGGCGAGAGCCCGAGCAGGATCCCCGCCAGGACGATGCGCCGGTGCGGCGCCCCGTGCACCAGGAACAGCAACAGGCCGAGCGGCACCTCGAGCGGGACGACGGCGTCGCCGTGGGTACCGAAGTACTCGACGGCCTTCGAGAAGGTCTGCACGGAGAAGAGCGGCGTCCCTGCCCCCAGCGTGGCCCCGAGCAGCCCGCTCGAGGCCAGGAAGACCACCCGCCCGGCGACGGAGGCCGCGAGCACCGCCAGTGCGCCCACGACCAGCCGGTGATGCAGCAGCCGCCGCCGTGCCGGGAACAGCAGCAGCGCCGCCATGCCCACGTGCAGCAGCGCCTCGGGTCGGCACCAGACCACGAACGCCAGCAACGCCACGCCGCTCGGCACGTACCTGAGGTCGTCGCGCGAAGTCCCCGCGGCGACGAGGGCCAGCGCGACCACGGCGACGGCCACGATCGCCCCCTGGTCGAACCCCCCCGAGTACAACGCTGCGTGCAGCGGCCAGGCGGCCACCATGGCGCCGGCCAGGGCGGCCCCGAGGCGCCGCAGGCCGAGCGCGCGGCCGAGCCCGAAGACCGCCGCCGGCGTGAGCGCCGACAGGATCGCGAGCGTCGTCAGCACGGCGACCGGGTTCGCTTCGTGCGAGGACGGCAGCAGGAGCCTGACCAGGATCCCGATGGCGCCGAAGTCCGGGCTGACCTCGATGTCGCGGTGCCAGAGCGTGACGCCGTCCGTGACGTCCTGCACCGACGTGAGCACGAGACGCACGACCAGGCTCGCGGCGGTCAGGCCCAACCCGATGAGCAGATCCCTCGGCACGCCCGGAGAGCGGCGGAACCGCGCTCCGCGAAGCTCGAAGACCAGCACGCCGAGCGCGAGCGCGACCAGCAGGTAGAAGAGCGGATCGTACGGGTGCGCGACCACCGCCTGCCGGATCCCGGCGACCGAGGTCGGCTCCGGCGGCTTCTCGCGACCCGCGGGGCAGACCAGGAGCGCCCGCAACCGCTCGGGGGTGAGGTTGGCCCGCAGGCGCTCGGTGACCGCGTCGACCGCGCGCCCGAGCGCCGTGTCGGGAGAGGGCCCGGAGCCCACCGCGACCTCGGGCGCGGCGTCGGGGCCCGCCACGCTCACCGCCAGCGCCGCTCGGGCGCCGGTCGCGAGCTCGACCAGCGTGAGCTCGAGCCGGTTCGCGCTCACGCTCACCGACGCCAGCAGGATCCCGGTCGCCACCTCCTGGTCGACGCAATACGGTCGAGCCAGGCAGGCGAACTCCGCGTCATGTCCCCCGGCGAAGAAGCAGGCGACGCCGTCGCCCCCGGCCACGTCGGGCGCAGGGGCCGCGGTCGGGCCGGCGACCGCAAGCCAGGCCGAGAGGAACGTCGCCGCCACCAGGTGGAACAAGCCGAGCCTCGAGTCGTCGCCGTCGACGCGCCCCCCGAACGTCCCGGGGCGCCAAGCGATGTGCAGGACTATCGCAGGGGACGGGCGCGCGATCAAGCAACGCCCGGCAGAACCGGTCCTTGCGGCCCCGCGAAACACGCGTACATTCTTCGAGCCCTTCGGCCGCCACGAGGACGCTCATGGACCTTAGCCGTACGACGTCATGGGACAACCCCCACGAGCTCGGCCGGAAGGCCCGCGAGCTCTCGGGCCTCGCCTACATGCAGTGGCTCATCGACACCGGGGCGCGCGTCCCGATCGGCATGACCTGCGGCTTCCGCCTGGTCGAGGTGGCCGAGGGCCTGGCCGTCTTCGAGGCCGAGGCCGGCCCCTGGGCCTACAATCCCATCGGCTCGGTGCACGGCGGCTGGTACGCGGCCGTGCTCGACGCACCCCTGGGCGTCGCGCTGCACACGCAGCTGCCGAAGGGCGTGGGGTACACCACGCTCGAGCTCAAGGTGAACCTGGTGCGCCCGGTGCAGCCGACCACGGGGGTGCTGCGCGCCGTGGGCAAGGTCGTGAACCGCGGCAAGCGCACGGCCCTCACCGAAGCCCGCCTGGAAGACGCCGAAGGGAGGCTCTACGCCTTCGCCACCGCGACGCAGATGATCCTGGAAGCCTGAGCATCCCCCTCTCCGCTTGACGGAGAGGGGCGAGGGGTGAGGCCCCTGACCGAGCAAGTCAGGGGGTGAGGGCCTACGGCTGCACGTTCAGGATGGCCGAATCCGAGATGGCCTTGATGCGCGGGGCGTACATGGCGTGAGCCGCGTGGGGCAGCACGTGGAACGTGCCCGGGATCTCGGCGCGCAGATCGTACTCGAGGCTCTGGGTGCCCTGGGGCAGGTTGCCGAGGAAGCTCACCACGCGCGTGTCGCGGTACTCGCGCTGCCACCAGGCGCCGTTCTCCCACAACCCGCCCGACTTCAGCTCCACGGGCTCGGTGCCGGCGGGTTTCCAGTCCTCGAACACCAGGTACTCGTAGTCGTTGTTCGAGGTGATGGTCACGCGCACGCGCAAGCGGTCGCCCGAGCGGATCGCGTCGCCCTCCGAGAGCTCGGTCTCGCGCCACACGCGCTTCTGGATCGTGCCGTGCCACGCGGCGGCCTCCGCGGCGCCGGCCTCGAGGCGATAGAAGCGACGCTGCACCGTGACGCCGTAGCCGGCACCGGTAATGCGGGCCTCCTTCGTGAAGTACGAGAGGAAGGCGCCCACGTAGGCTCGCCCGCGGCCCGCCAACTGCACGTCGAGCCGGTGCGGTCCGGCGCCGAGCTGCTCCGCCGGCACGGTGAGGCGCGTCTCGCCGGTCAGCAGGGTCTCCTTCGTGAAGCGCAGCGTCTTCAACGCGTCGCCGTCGAGCGTCAGCTTCACGGTCGCGTCAACGTCCAGCTCGCCCGAGGCACGGAGGTGCTCGGCCAACGCCTGCACGGCCTGGGCGGTATCGCGCGTCGAGGTCCAGCGGTTGCCCTCGCGGTTCTGCACCAGCCAGCGCGCGAAGCGATCGGCCATGGGGTCGCCGGGCTTCACCGTCAGGAACAGCCGCAGCGCCCAGGTCACCTTCTCGACCCGGTTCTCGTACCACCACCACCAGCCGGTCGCCGGATCCTTGAACGAAGCGGTATCCGAGGCCTGGTCGACCCAGGCGAGATCGCGCAGGTTCTCGGCGATGAGCTCGGCCTCGGCCTTGCGATCGAGGTGCCAGAGCGCCAGCCCGAGCATGGCCCGGGCCTGGTCCGACAGCTCGCCGCGCTTCTCGTACAGGGCGGCCAGGTCGGCCCACGTCACGCGCCCCTCGCGGGCCAACACGAACGCCGCGAAGGCGCGCGCGTGGAGGTTCCCGAACCACCCCCACCCGGGCCGCTTCTCACGGAAGGCGCGCTCGAGGCGGGCGGCTCCGCGCCGCAGCACATCGTCGTCGACCGCGAGCCCGGCGTCGACGGCCGCGCGCAGCCCGGCCAGCACGTAGGCGGTCATGTAGGGGTCCGAGTCGCCCTCCTTCCACCACGACCAGCCCCCGTCGGGCCGCTGGAAGTCGACCAGGCGCTGCAGCCCGGCCGCCACGACCCGGTCGAGCTCGGCGCGCGTGAGCACGGGCACCCGGTCGGGGCGGAGCGCGTCGAGGCGGCCCGAGGGAGGCAGCTGGATGGCGTCGAGCTTCAGGCCCAGGTCGTCGAGCGTCCGGCGCACCAGCACCGCGGGCACGAAGCGCGACAGCGTCTGCTCGACGCAGCCGTAGGGGTACTCGATCAGGTAGGGCAACGCGCCGAGCAACACGCCCGCCAGCGTGGGGGCCACGTCGATCACCAGTGACGGCGTGCCCGCGCGCACGTCGGCGGGCACGTCCAGCTCGAGGGTGTCCTTGCCGGGCGTGCGCAGGACCAGGCCGCGGGCCACGGTCTTCTCGGCCCCGTACTCGAGCACCGGCAGCTCCTTCTTCAACGCGTCGGACTCGTGCTCGCCCCGCGCCGTGAGCGTGACCGCCAGCGGCCCCGCCTTCAGCGCGCGCACCCCGAAGTCGACCCGCGCGTCGCCGCCCGCCGGCACCACGACCACGCCCTTGGCCTCGGGCACCTGCACGAGCTCGGCGCCGCCGTCCATTGCCAGGCGCAGGGTCACGCGCTCGGGCGCGGCCAGGCGGTTGGTCACGACCGCCGCCAGGGTCACCTCGTCGCCCTCGACCAGGAAGCGCGGGGTCTCGAGGCGCGCGACGACGTTCTTCACCGTGGTGACCCGCACCCGCGCGATGCCCACCCGCGAGCCGTCGTCGACCGCCACCGCCACGCCCTCCCAGCGCGTCAGCGAGTCGGGGAAGGTGGCCGTCACCGAGCCGCGCCCCTCGGCGTCGAGCTTCAGGAAGGGCTCCCACAGCAGCGAGTCGGGGAACGACTCGCGCACCGCGACGGGGGCCTCGGCCGCCTCGCCCGACTCGGCCCGCTTGTCACCCGCCGCCGCCTCGGCAGGAGCCTCGGCCATCTGCATCGCGGGCGCAGGCGCCGCCATGGGCATGGCCATCCGCGTCCCGCTCGAATCCTTGGCCTCGGCCAGCGCGCCCACGGTCATGAGCATCTTCCGGGCCGGGCCGGCGTGCCCCCTGGCGCCGAAGCCGCCCGCCCCGACGATCCCGCCAACCACGGCGCCGAAGTCGCGGTCCAGCCCCAGGGCCTCGGAGTCCCAGCCCCAGATCGGGATCTGGTCCCCGTCCCAGGGCGCCAACGGAGAGGCGTCGAGCTGCCAGCCCGAGAGCCACAGCTGGCCCGAGTGCGCATCGTTCAAGAGGTTCGAGCGCCGGCTGCCGTAGTAGTACGAGCGGATGTCGCCCATGGTCTCGGACTGGATGTACAGGATCGACGCGTCGAACGCGTGCAGGCCGATCTCGCCCTTCACGGGCCGGCCCTCGTCGTCCTTCACGGTGACCTGGAACCGGCCCTCCTGGCGCGGCAGGTACTCGCTCCGGTCGGCGGTGAGGCTGACCTCGAGCAGGTGCTCCACGGGCGGCACGAAGATCTCGCGCACGCTGCGGTGCACGCGCCCGTCGGCCACCGACAGCGCCACCAGGAACACGTTCGGCACGTGCTGCGCCGTGGCCGCGAACGTCCACACGAAGCCGCCGCCCTCGGGGCTCACCCAGCGCTCGTCGAGCACCTCGTTGTCGGCCTCCAGCGTCAGCCAGACGCGGGCGCCCTCGCCGGGCACTCCCACCAGCACACGCACGCCCTCGCCCGGGCGGTAGTCACGCCGGTCGGGGCTGAGCAGCACGTCCGAGAAGCGGAACGCCTCGGGCGCGAAGCGGTCGCCCGTCACGTACAGGCGGTGCTCGTGGGTCACCGACACGCCGTCGGCGCCGTGCGCGTCCAGGCGGAGCAAGTACTCGCCGGCCTCGGTGGCGTGGAAGCCCCAGGCCGCCTCGCCCCGCGCGTCGGTCTCGAAGGAGCTCGTGCCGACCAGCACCTCGGTCGGCGGCAGGGTAGCCGACACGTGCTGGACGCGCGCCAGGGTCACGCTGCCCTTCACGCTCACCGGCACGTCATCGGCGTTCCGCGCGATCACCGCCACCTCGACGTCGTCACCCACCGTGAAGAAGCCGGCGGGCTGATCGACGTGCAGGTAGAACGGCTGGCGCGTAGCCTTCACGTTGCCCGCGCCCGAGAGGGTCCGCCGCGAGAGGTCGGTGACCTCGGCCACCACGCGGTAGCTGTAGTCGTAGCCGCCGCCCGAGTCGGCGGTGTCGAAGGTGACCACGTAGCGCCCGTCGGCGTCGGTCGTGCCCTCTCCCTCGCTCACCAGCTCCTCGCCCGGGGCGGTGGGGCGCTCGTACAGCGCGCCGTAGCCCTCGCCGTACAGCCAGTCCCAGCGCGACGGCGGGCAGTACCACGACCAGAAGATGCTGCGGTACACGGTGTACTTCACGCGCGCGTCGCCCACGGGCGTGCCGAAGTAGGTGCGCGCGTCGACGTTGGCGGTCAGCCGCTCCCCGAGGCGCGCCAGCGACGCCGACGGCGTCACCGTCACCTCGAACTCGGGCTTCTTGTACTCCTCGACGCGGAAGCCCGAGCCCGCCGACTGCGCCACCCAGGTGTCGTTCGCGGCTCGCTGCAGCGCGATGTTCCAGGCCCCGAGGTCGGCGCCCTCCTCCAGCTTCAACGTCGAGGCGATCACACCGTAGGCGTCGGTGGTCAGCACCTCCTCCTTCACCTTCTGCCCGCGCGGCGACGTGATCTGCACCGTGAACGCCTCGCGCGCCGCGGGCTGGTACGTGCCGTTCCGGTACAAGCGCACCACGCTGCGCCACTTGATCTCGTTCCCCGGGCGGTACACGGGGCGGTCGGTATAGGTGAAGGCCTTGGGCACGCCGTCGGCCTCGGTGTAGGGACGCCAGGTGTTCGGGTACTGGGGGCCGAGCAGGGCCAGGCTCTTGCCCCGCCGCGCCAGGACCTGCACGCTCGAGCCCGAGACGTGCTCCCCGCCCAGGAAGGCGTGCACGTGCTCGCCGTCGGGGTTGGTGCGGCCGTTCGAGACCTTCACCTCGTAGCCGTCGCGGATCCAGCCCGAGTGCCAGTAGCTCTCGCGGATCAGCAGGTCGACATCGGCCATGGGCGCGCCGCGCTTCCAGTCGACCGCCGCCAGGGTCTCCCTGGACCCCTTCGAGCGCCCGAGCAGCACGAGATCGGTGCGGATCACCACGCGCGCGCTCTGGACGCCGTTCGCGGCCACCTGCACCACGTACGCTCCGACCTCGTCGAGCACCCTGAGCGCGGGGATCGTGCTGCCGACCTGGAAGTACGGCGCCTCGTCGCCGTGCGCGGCGTGCCTGACACTGCCCACGCGCTCGGACCGCGCCAGCACCTTGGCCAGCGCGGCGGGGCCGCCCAGCAACTCCGGCAGGTCGTTCAAGGACACGTTGGCGTTCTTCAAGCCCGGCGCGTCCTTCACCGCCTGGAACAGGTCGACGCGGTAGATCGTCACGTCGACGGAGCCCACGTTCGTCGCGTCCAGCCGCAGGCCGAGCGGATCGCCGGGGTACACCAGGACCGGCGCGTTCAACGACAGCGTCGGGTGCTTCAGTTCCTTCAGGCGGTGCCGCGCCTCGCTGGCGAAGCGGCTCTTCGGAAAGCGCTTCAGGAAGGCCTCGTAGGCCTTCGCGGCGCGGTCGAGCTGCCCCGCCTGGTCCAGAAGCTTGGCCGCCGTGCCCACGTACAGGTCGGCGCCCTTCCCCTTGGGCGCCACTTCAGCCGCGCGGGCCAGCAACGTCTGCGGGTTCCACTCGGCGCCGGCGTCGTAGGGCTCGCGGGGACGCGACACGCTCCAGCCACGGGCGCCCTGGGCCTCGGCTTCGCGCGCCTCGGCGGCCTCCTGCTCGCGCACCCACTCGGGCGGCGGACACACCGGGTTCATCGACAGGAACAGCGCGCGCCGGTACAGGTCGTCGGCCAGCTTGTCCGGGCGGCGCGCGGTGTCGTCGCCGCTGGCCAGCAGCCGGAAGAGCACCAGCGCCTTGGTGCGCGCGGGCCACTCGGGCTTCCAGGGCCCCACCACGTCCTCGAACGACGGAGGCGGCAGCGCCGCCCCGGGCGAGCAGTCGTCGGCCAGCGACTCGCCGTGCGCTTGGGCGCGCGACATCCACGAAAACACCGCGCCACGCAACGCGTCGAGCACGTCCTCGTCGCGCCGCGCCAGTGACCGCCACACGCCCGGGCCCCGACCGGCCAGGTCCAGCAGCAGCAGCACCGCGCGCTCGGTGGCCCGATACGCCTTGCGGCGGTTGCGCTCCCAGGTGCTCACCTGCCGGCCGTCGCGGTCCTCGGTGTCGTACGACAGCGCGCCGTCGCGCTCGTAGGCGTAACCCGGCAGCTGCTCCCACAGCCGCGCGTAGGCCAGCTCGAGCCGCGCCTCGCACCACGCGCCGGGCTTGGCCGCCAGCGCATCCTCGAGCACCTTCAGCGCCGCGTCGTACTCGCGCAGGCCCGCCCGGCAGTGCGCGAGAAGCGTGCGCGCCTCGCAGGCGTCGTAGTCGGTCGGGCGGGCGGCCAGGAAGGCCTCGAGACCTTCGGCGGCGCGGCGCAGGTTCTGGTCGCCGACGGCCGCCTTGGCGTCCTTGAAGGCCTTGTCGGGCTGCTTCGTGAAGGCGAGCCCGCTGTCCAGCCGCACCTCGGGCACGGCCACCGGGTGCTCGTCCTCGAGGATCGACGGCAGCTCGCCGCCGCCCCAGTACGGTCGGTAGCCGCTCGTCATCTTGGCCGACCCGGGCGCGGGTCCGGCCAGCACCGCCAGCGCTACCGCCAGGACCCGCCACGCGCGCGTCGCGACCGAACCGAAAGCCATCATGTCGACCCCCTTGGGATGAGCCATGGTATGCGATCTACGACGCAGCGGGAGGGAAAAGGTTTCAGGGACCTAAGTCAGTGAGAAGTCGCTCTGCTCGAACAGGCGCACGCAGGCGTCCACGGCCACGGGATCCAGCTTGGCGCCGCTCTCCTCCCGGATCGTCTCGAGCGCCTTCTGGAGCCCGAGGGACGGCCGGTAGGGTCGATGAGAGGCCATGGCTTCCACCACGTCGGCGACCGCGAGGATCCGCGCTTCGATGAGGATATCGTCGCCGGGCGTACCGTGAGGATACCCGGTGCCGTCGACGCGCTCGTGATGCTGCAGCACGATCCGGGCAATCGGCCACGGGAAGTCGATCCCCTTCAAGATCTCGAAGCCTGCCTCGGGGTGGGTCCGGATGAGAGCGAGCTCGTTGTTCGTCAGCTTGCCGGGCTTTGCCAGGATCTCTGCCGGGATCGACAGCTTTCCGATGTCGTGGACGATCCCGGCCAGGCGGATCGCGTCCACCTGGTCCGTCGACAGCCCCATGGTCGTGGCGATGGCGCGCGCCAGGTTCGACACGCGACGCTGGTGGCCGGCGGTATAGGGATCGCGGGACTCGACGGCCAGGGACATAGCCTCGACGACGCCGCGCATCGACGCACGGAGCTTCGCCAGGGAAGCCTCGAGGTCCTTCGCCATGGCGACGCGCTCGGTGACGTCTCGGATGACGGCGACCGCGCCGACGGGCCGCCCATTCTCGACCACGGTCCTGTTGTGGACCTCGAGCGTTCGAGGCTGCTGACCGGCCACGACGATCTCGTACGCTTCGGCCAACCCATCGTCGCCGTCGACGGCCCGACCCGCATCGGCGACCGCCCGATCGATGCAGCCGGGCGCGATGAAACCGAACTCGGAGATGGTCCGCCCAATGACCTGGGAGGGGTCGAGCCCCGCCAGCTCTTTCACGGACGGGGAGACGTCGAGGACTCGCAGGTCGGGGTCGTAGAGCAACACCACGTCGGAGACGTTCTGGAACAGGACCCGGTGCAGCGAGTCCCTTTCCCGAGCCTCCCGCTGTTCGCGCTTGCGGTCGAACACTTCGACGAACGCGTCGGCCAGGCGTTCGATGGATGGCCCGTCCTCGATCCGGTAGCCACCTGCCTTGTTGGCGAGGCACACGAGCCTGCAGACGCGACGGTCGCGTCGGAGCGGTACTCCCAAGAAAGAGTTGATGGGCGCATGCCACGACGGGACGCCCACGCGATCGGGATCGGACACCGGATCGTTGACGATGACGGGCTTCCCCTCCTTCATCGCGCGGCCCCAGAACCCGCGGACAGGCAGGTCACGGATGACCCCGTCGACCTCCGAAGGAAGGCCCGAGCACGCCGCGCGCCCCCGCGGGCTCACGGTCAGGCTGTCCAGCTTGCCGGACGCGTTCACTTCGGCCACGAACCCCATCGCGCTGCTCGTCAAGTCCTCGGCCACCGTCACGAACTCTTCGACGATCTCCTGTTCCGTCTCGCACGTGAGGGTCGTCCGGAGGACCCTGTTGATCGCGGAGATCTCGCGGTTCCGCTGGTCCAGTACGTTCGTGAGCCCCACCTGCAGCGTGACGTCGCGGCCGATCGCCGCCAGGAGACACGCGTCCGGGTTCGAGGCGTCGCCGAGGATGAACGCGTTGACCTCGACGGAGACACGCGGGTCGTCACGACGTCGTCGAACGTCGACACGCCCCCTCCACCTCCACCCGGCCGCCGGGGTGACGGAGCCTATCGCGGCCTTCAGGGCGGCGACGTCCACGCCTTCCATCGTGTCCGCCACCGACGCGAGCGAGAAGTCGACGGCCTCGTCCAGTCCCAGCAAGCTGCGGCCCGTCGGGTTCACGTACACGACGTCGCCCTTCAGCGTGCCCAACGCGATCGCATCGGTGCTTCGCTCTGCCAGCTCTCGAAACGTCGACAGGGCCGCGCGGACTTGAGACGTGTTCAGCGTCGCCGTTGATCCCGGGTCGAGCGTCTTGGGTGCCAGGGTCATGGGTTCCCCCGTCGGTACGGAGCAGGCGCGGGCGACGCCTGCGCGTTCAGGCCAGGAACAACGCGTCCTTGTCGTCCAGGCACCGGCAGATCTCGTCTCGGGCCGTCGCGGGAAGATCCCGGAACTGCACGCCGACCCCCGAGGGACCCGAGGAACACTCTTCCTCGCGACGCCACCGGACGACGCCCTTGGCATGGATGGGCTCCTTCGCGCCGGAAGCCGCGAACCGAAGCACGACGGTGTCTCCGACGCGATGGTTCGCCTGCGTGCCGATGAAGACACCGCCGGGTTGGAGGTCCAGGACGACGCCCGTGTACGATGCGTTCCAACTCCCGACCTGGATGGAGACGTCGTAGTCCAATCTCGTTCTCCGGTGGTGCCTCCGTTCTTCAACATCGCCAATCCGTCTGGTGAGTATCTCGGGCCCCATCGCACACCTCCGAATTCCAGGTGCAGGGCGGAATAGGCAGCAATGTCACGTGCAGTCAATCTGGCACTTCCCGGTCGGGAGTCAACAACGTCGCCGTACAACCGCATACCGAGCGGCCCCAAGCCATGTTCGAGCCGGGCAGAGCGAGTCAACGTACGCGGCGCGGGAGGATACGTTCTCCCGGACGTCTCCGTCCTTCCCCCCGTTCGTACGGTCCCGCACGTTGACGATTACGGCATCCGTGAATGATTTCCGAGTTGAGTGATAATTTCGGTTGACAGACGGTGGCGCCCGATCCGATTGTCATTCCAGTATCTTGCCACAACCCCTGCGAGGTGACCCATGACGTGCTCGAACGATCCGCGCACCGTGACCATCACGCTGGCCTCCGGCGGGACCAACGAGCTCACCTGTACGCCGAACGGAAACGCCAAGATCGTCTTCTTCTCGAACACGCTCGACGACGTCGACATCACCTTCAAGAGCAACGACAGCACCCCGCGCATCAGCGGTGTACGGGCCGTCATCAGCGAGTCGTTCGAGCTCACGCCCCACCCCCAGGCCTTCCTGAACGGGCGCAAGGCCAACCTCACGGTCCCCTACGACGCGTCGGGAGTCAGCGATCCCACCAAGGTCAAGACGTACTACTACACCATCGTCGACCCCGTCGGCTGGTACCCGCTCCCGACCGGTGACCACGTCTACGACAGCGGAGACAACCGCCTGCTCTACGTGAAGATCCCGAGCATCACGGCCCAGGGTAAGTACGTCGTGGTCGAGGAGAACTGAGGCACATGGCCTGCCTGAACCGACCGGCGGCCTCGAGCATCATCCGCTCCGCGCCCCTGGCGGGCCTGTCTCTGGAAGCCGTGGGCTCGTCGTGCGCCACGGGTCGCCTCACGTTCTTCACCGGCACGCTCGACAACGTGCGCGTGAGCCTCTGCTGCCTCGACACCGTCCCCACGATCCCCGGAGCCCGCGCCGTGCTCGGCGAGGCCTTCGAGGTCACGCCCCGGGGGCTGGCCTTCCTGCCCGAAGGCAAGGCCCACCTCGCGCTCCCCTACGACGCCGCGCACGTGGTCGATCCGGCCAGGGTGCGCATCTTCGCCCTCCAGGAAGACCCCGCCGGGTGGATCCCGCTCCCCGTCGCAGACCACGTGTTCGCCGCGGAATCGCAGCGCCTGCTGTACGTGAGGCTGTCGGGGTTCGGGTCTGGCGGCCGCTACGTGGTCGCCGAAGAGGCGTAGCCCGAGCGAGGAGGGCCCCTGGCGAACGTCCTGCACCTCATCGCCTGCGGGGGAAGACATGAAGCACCTCACCGAGCCCGGGACCATCGGCCGCGAGGCGTCCACCCGACGGGCCGACACGACGACGGGGCAACTCCAACGCGAGGCCCTGCTGAAGATGCCCGCCAAGGCCCGTCGACGCGTGCTCGAAGTGCGTGCGCGTCTGGCGGCCCACCACTACCAGACCGACCCCGACTGGAAGGAGACCCTCGATGGCGACGTCGACGACGGCGAGTAGCCGAAGGCCTCGCCGCGGCGAGATCTGGTGGGTCGACGTCACCCCGACGGAGCCGTTCGCGCTGCGCCGTGGTGGCGCTCGCGGCGGCCGGATTGCCCGGGATAGGCCAGCGACGAGCCCAATATGAGAGCTCCCGAGCGGATCGTGCTTTCCGGCCACCGGCGCGGCCACAACGTCGCGGGGCCTGTAATCATGAAAGCAGGCCGTCCCCCCGACCGACGTTGTATCGTCGGCCAAACGGGGTCGCGAAGCGCCCCATGAATGCCGGGCAAGGCATGCAAGGAGGACGGCCGATGGGACT